>ENA-UOYA01000020-UOYA01000020.1-activated-sludge-metagenome-genome-assembly--contig:-NODE-20-length-218644-cov-43.621825_pt1 | contig 218644 bp, 169 predicted proteins | sample MGYA00238163_ERZ764804 | MGnify/ENA primary metagenome ERZ764804 (study PRJEB28919, sample SAMN05720223) | activated sludge metagenome | isolation source: Anaerobic digester | place: Hong... | reverse complement strand
AAACCATTTAATTTTATAACCGAATATGAAACAGAACCGTTTTACCGGATCTCAGATCGTCAGTATCCTCAAGCAACAGGTGCGTTGATCGCTGAGAAGCTCCAGGAACTGGTCCAATCTCATCCATCCATTGGATTTTGGATGTGTTACCATCGGCTGAGGATGAAAGGGTTCAACTGGAATCATAAGCGAGTATACAGAATGTATTGCCAGATGCAATTAAACATCCGCAGAAGGGCTCGTAAGAGGCTTCCTGCACGAGTTAAACAGACACTTTACCGTCCTGAAAGTGCAAATAAGGTGTGGTCTGTAGATTTTATGAGTGACAGTCTATGGGATGGTCGTAAGTTCAGGCTACCCAATATTATCGATGATTATAATCGTGAGGTGTTGTCTATTGAAGCTGATACTTCTTTCCAGCTATGAGAGTAATCAGAACTCTTGAGCGACTGAAAGAGACACGTGGCCTGCCTGAGATGCTCAGAGCTGATAATGGACCTGAGTTCATCAGCTTCAGGCTTGATGCCTGGTGCAGGCATAATAATGTTCATTTAATTTTTATTCAACCAGGAAACCCTATGCAAAATGCCTACGTGGAGCGCTGCAACAGAAGCATAAGGGAAGATCTGTTGAACGTTTATCTTTTTAAAACCCTTGCGGAGGTTAATCAAAAAGCCCGGGAGTGGCGGATTGATTTTAATGAGAACCGACCTCATAAGGCTCATGGATACCAATCGCCAAAATCATCACTAAGTGAACCGAATTACTGAAAAACGTCTAATTTTAATCGGCCCGGAAAATAGGGAAGCTTACAAAACCATAACAAATTTTAATTAGCAATAGTTGAAATCTCTAGCATACATTATGATAGACATTTTATCCAATAAGGTAATAAAAAAGGAAAGGTCTTTTCCTAAAGAAGCACGACAGTCAAAACTAACAAGTGGCCCAAAACCTCTTGGGACGAATATAAAGATCAGATGCAATACGGAGAGTATGATTCATTTGAAGTCTTTCAAGATACAATTGATTCGATAGTTGAGGATAAGGTTGATGAGTTATCAGTTGATGAAATAGTTAGTATTTTTAAAAGGCATTACTCAGACCCTTGTAGATTTGAATACGGAGAAAAAAAAGAAGTATTAAGACTTTAGTTCTGGAGCAAATAGAGGAAAAAGCTTATAATGAAAGAATTAACTATAATAAGCCTGGCATAAAGTACATTGATGATGAATCGCCAATAGTTACCAAAGTAATAAAACAGGTAAGCCCGACGGATTATCTGATACATTACTATTGTAGGGAAACAGGAACAGGTGGCATACAGGTAACAGAGGATTTGTACTTTCTTGATGGCTGGCAAGAACTTGAGACCATTACAAAAAGTGAGTTTGAAGATTTTTTAAAGAAGTTGGGTGAAGTAAAATCAATTGTTTTTTCGATCTTAAGGTGAAAGATTACAACACATATAATTAAAGGATATTTTGATAAAAACATTTTATTATGCGACGTTGGAGTTTACCCTTGAAAGTAGAAAAATATCTAGCAAGAGGCCAAAAGGACAAGGCCCTATTCCTGTTAAGTAGGATAACTGCACTCAACTCAGAGGCCTTTGTCGAACACGATACGGATTATCTCAGGTTCGTTGGGCAATTCAGGATAGATCTATTGATTGACTTTCTTATGTACAGGGAAGCCCTTGCCTGGGTATGCCTGGAATGTGAATTATATCCAGATAATTCACAAGCTCAAATATTGAAAGAGACCCTTAAGACTCATATTTTAAATATACCCAAAGATGAAGATGAAAAATACATTATGGTAGAACCATGGGATGGTATTGCCGGAATGTATGAGCTTAAGTCCATTATTGAAAGAGATATTATTAGACCTATTAATAACGGACTCCTATACATTAAGTACAATGTCCCTATTCCGCATGGATACCTGTTTTATGGTCCTCCAGGATGTGGAAAAACATTTTTCGCTAGAAGAATAGCTGAAAGAATTGGATATGAATTTATCGAAGTTAAAACTTCTGATATTGCGAGCCCTTATGTTCATGGAACCCAAAAGGAGATAAGCAAAGTATTTGATGAAGCTCGCGATATGAGACCTGCAGTACTGTTTTTTGACGAAATTGAAGCAATGGCCCCCAGCAGAAAACGGTCTGATGTGTCATTCCATTACAAGTCAGAAGTCGATGAGTTCCTCGGGCAACTTGATAAAGAGGAGAATGAAGGGTTGATCATTATTGGAGCCACAAATTATCTGAGAAACCTAGATGAGGCCATTCTTCGTCCTGGCAGGTTTGATAAAAAGATATTCATTGGTCCACCAGATTTAGTTGCAAGGGCAGAAGCCTTTAAAATGTACCTCCAAGATTTCCCTCAAAAAAATATCAGGTATGACTTTATAGGAGAAATGTCCAGAAACTTCACCTTCGCGGATATTGATTTTGTATGTAAAGAGATAAAACGTAATGCAATTGATGAGAATATACTGAGACTGGACACCAATTATGTAGGAAAATTTGTTTCACAATTCAAGCCTAAATTAACTGATAGCATCATAAGCCAGTATTTTGATTAAAAACGAGCAAATTACTTGTCTAATCGATTAACATGAAGAAGATTGTCTACATAGATATGGATGACGTGATGGTCAACTACCAGAGTGGAATTGATCGTCTTGATGGAAAAATAAAGCAAAAATATGAAGGCCAACTGGATAATGTGCCGGGATTATTTGCTTTAATGGATCCTATGCCCGGAGCTATTGAATCAATAAGAAAGCTTTCGGAATATTATGACCTCTATGTTTTATCAACGGCCCCCTGGAGAAATCCGAGTGCATGGATGGACAAAGTTAAGTGGATTCAGAAGTACTTTGGCGATACAAAGGAGAGCATCTTTTACAAGCGAATTATAATCACCCATCATAAAAACCTTCTTACAGGGGATATACTGATTGATGACAGGGAGAAGAATGGAGCTATGGATTTCAAAGGAGAACATATTTTATTTGGATCGAAAAAATTTCCTGATTGGCAGATAGTAACCGAATACCTTATTAAGAGGACCTTGGGATAAAACATCTATTAGCGTATTGTGAACATGGACATATTACTTTCTATAAATCTACTATTCAATCAATGAGGACTATAACATTAATATATATATTGGGAAAAAGAACAGCAATTCCCGGTTGTCAAGATTCATCAGAGACTTTCAACTTGACCGGATCAATAGAAAGGGTAAAAAGGAAAGGATAAGGGATTACCCAGTTTTGTTACCTATGCCTCCTGAAGTGGATTATATACGTCATATCAGTTTGTGGAATTATATCAAAGGATCTGTTACCGGATTTCTTTGGCGGTATAAAATTAAATAGTATTGATTTGTCACTCAAGGAGGTCACCTTCTTTGTTTGTGGAGTACATGATGGTGTTAAATATCCGCAATTGCTTCCAAAATGCTTCCAAAATAAAATAATAAGGCCTGTATCTATCTGAAATACAGGCCTTATTTTTGTTTATTTGTAGCGGAGGGAGGACTATAACATTGATATCTGGACACCGCAAAACACCATGTAAGATAAGGTTTTTTAATTAAGAATTTTGATATTTACATGGAATTACATACATTTATACACTGAATGAGACACTAAATCAAATGAGTTACCGAACTTACATACGGACAGTTTTAAAGAACCTCAACGAAAAGAATATCGGCAGTGTGAATCTTGAAATTGCTTTCACGCATCACGAAACAAAGCGGAAAATACGCAGATATGTGAACTTAGAGCAATATATTCATAAAAATGATTTTGGACGCAAGGGAATTAAAACACATAACCGTACCTCATTACGAAGTTTAGCATACCTCATCGAAAAGAAAAAACAAGAACTGGCAGATACACTGCGTAACTTGGAAATCCAGTATGGAGAAATCACGCCTGAAATATATGACCAGTCATTAAAAGTTTCATCTGATGTTAAGAAAGATATATTTGAATTGTTGGATATGTTCATTGCATACAAGAAGAAAACAGTTGATTCAAGAACTGTAAAGAAATACAATTCACTCAAAACTGCTCTGGAAGAATATGTAGAGCAGAGTAAGTTTAAAAATATTTATACATCCGACATCACAGTGGCTTTTCTCAACGAATTTACTGCATATCTGACAGATGAACGGGACTTGGGTGTTGATACCATCAACAAATACCAGTCTTGCTTCAACAGCTTCATGGATTACTTGACCAACGACCTAAAGATTAACAAGAATCTGGCATACAGAGAATTTAAGAAAACCAGCAGAAACAGAAGTTCAGAATCAAAAGTTGTTTTATTAAAAGAACACGTTGAAAAGATTATCAACTGGATTCCAGAAGATGAACGCTGGGAAAAAGTAAAAGATTTGTTTATGTTCCAGATTTACGAAGGTATCAGGTTTTCAGATTTGGAACGCATCAACAGGTCATTTGTAAAAAATGACAACCTGTCATTTGTGATGTATAAAACGAAAACAAGGGTCACTGTTCCGCTTCACAAGAATGCAAAACAAATATTGCAGAAGTATGATTACAACCTCGGGGGCATATGTAAGGCTTTAAAGAATTATAACCTCGACCTGAAATCTATGTGCCGTAAAGCAGGTTTGACAGAACCAGTGTCCCAGCTAAAGATTAAGATAAATGCTAAAATACCGCAAAGCACGGAATTATGCGAACTTGTGAGTAGTCATGTGGGACGAACCACTTTTGTTACCAACTGTTTAGTAAGTGGTATCAGTCCCTTTATCGTAATGTCTTTTACGGGTCATACAAAGGTGGAAACGCTGAACTTTTACATGAAAATCGCAGGAGACATGACACAAGATGCTTACAAAAAATTTGAACAATACTTTGATTTCAAATGAGATATTTTCAAAATATTAATCATGTCACAGGCTTTCTTAGTGCTGAGGTCTTTAATAAGAGGAAGACACGTCAATACTTCTTTAGTTCAATGCAAGACAAAATTTATCTGAAGAATTCAGTTAAGGAATATCATTCCATTGATGAGGTTTTAAGTGACCTAAAAAAGCACGGTCTATTCCATGAAATAAAAGAGTGGGAAGGTCTTGGAAGAGAACCCAAGACCATAGGATATATTTTATTTTACACCCAGTTGATGAGGCTCTTAAATAAAGAGGAGGAACATCTGAGTAATGATATAAACGTTTATAAAATGCTTACAATTAATCAGGTATGCGATTTTTTAAATCTGTCCCGACCTACTGTTTATAAATTGCTTTCAACAGGAGACCTTCCATATATTGAACTATTAGGGCAGAAACGAATACAATTGCTTGAAGTGTTGAAGTATATTCAAAACAACAACAGAAAATAAAGTCGCATCCTGAAGCTATATTTATGTTTAAAACGAAGATGAGAAAGGGCATACAATTTCTTTATTTTGCACCTTCGTTTGTCATTTACTGGTTTTTTGTAGTTCCTCATTGCCTTGGCAATCCCTTCATTCAGGGTTGTTAAAAGAAGATTCATATTTGTATTTGAGCATGAAAGCAGATATGAAGATATTGCCTGAAAGGGTAGCTTGCCTTCAAGATACCTGTATGCAAGTGTTTTCACCTCATCAATTTCGGCAACAACTGATTTACAATCCTGATTTTTTAAAAGGGAAGTATTGGTTATAGATAAGGATTGTGGCGGACTAAGGAATTCTATAATATCCCAGTCTGGATTCCTGTTTTCTGTCCATCTTTTCGGTTTTATCTTCCTGAACTTAACCTTGTCACCCAGCATTAAATAAAAGTTGTCTCTGAGCCTCAACGGTAATAATAAATCCATCAGGTCATATCCTCTAATGCCGAATGGCTTTGAATCATTGAAGAATTCTGAACGTACGAATGCTTCAACACGATATATTGTTTTATTATTACCGAAATAACCCTCATGAATTTCTTTTATGTAATTTTTACCCTTCTTGATACATTCAGGAGTTTTTGGATATATTCTGACACCAGTCGCACTATTTGGTGAACCAAATGTGATTGTTCCGATAGAATTGTTTTCAGGGTCGACTTCGTTTTTGCATTTTCTTCGCTTCCCATAAAATGTGTATATAGCTTCAGAATTATAAGCCTCATGTACATATGATGAACAGAAATCAGACTTATAATAAATAAGAGATATTTCTTTATAAAAGTTTATAAGCGAATCCATTGCCACATCGTAATTGCAGTAATTCAGAAATTTAAGTTGTAATATGGTAGCCACCTCAGCAATAAAGTTTATGATTTTTAATAACGATTCTGTATAAAGCACCTTATTGTCAATTTGTAATCTGGATAACTCCGTATTAGAGGTCTTATGAATGAACAATTCAGCAAACTGTTTGCCTAAATATTCAACAGTATAAAGTTTGTGATATTGATGTTCCTTTCCCCTGTGTAATACCAAAGTAAGTTTCTTATTTATTACAAACCTTTGTGGAAAATCCGAATCTGTAAATAGTTCAGGTTTAATAAAAAACAGATGCTGATAATTTGAAGTGTAAGTTATTGCTAACTGGTCGACGAAATATATTCCTGCCTCATCGTGTACCAAAACCTTATTGCTATTCAGTATTTTGCAGTACGATTCATTTTTGGCTGACCAGTTTTTAATACCTGTTGCTTGATAAATCTGGTCATCTGAATATAGGTTCAAGCTGATTTGAATAGATTCCTCATCTTGTATTAACATGGAAAGTTCCTCTGGCTCTCAAATGCCAGCCACGAACTTCTTTCCACTAATGTGTTATTAAATTCCATTCTGTAACCTTTTATGCCATCCTTCGTCAATGATTAGACTTCAAGGCTTTAAGTTATTTTACTGTTGCTGATACAGTTTACAATACCATGCTGATTTGGAAAGTGCACCCGGGATGCACTTTTTATTCAGCATAAAAGGTATTGGGGATTAATCCCGATTATAAATACTATTACCGCATAAAGAATTCTAATAATCAGACCCTGAAAATTATAATTAATTATAAAACAGTGTTTTACAGGCGAAAATTTTTATCAGGATTTTTCTGCGTTGGACACACAAAGCATATAACTAACGTGTATCAGGATTTAAAAAATTAACACAGGATATGTAACATGATGAATATCAGGATTATAGTAGCAGGAGAAGGAGGGGATAATGAGTCTTTAAAACTGTGATAAATAGGGGTTATAGTACATATAAACCCATATTATAGTACACGTTAATTGACATAATTACGTTTAAAAGGATTTATGACCCAGATGGAGGATATCAATTATTTCACTGGTATCATACAGGTTTCGAATATTCCCTGATTTCATTCTGAACTGGCTTCTTCTTTTTGTAGTGGGTTTCGTTGAGGCGTTCTCTAACTTAATCCCCGGGTCATAATAAATATTGCCAGCATTCATCTGATTAAGGAAAAACAGGAAATTTGTTCCTGAACCCATTATCAGGTTATTCCCATATCTATATTGCAAGGTAGGGATTGTGGTGTATTGACTCGGAACATAGCAAGCTAAGTTATGTTTTCTGTTCCAGTGAGTCATAAGGGAAGCAAACGACCATGAAGCCGCCTCATTATCTTTTACATCAATTAATGAAATTCTGCCGTCTACCCTTGTTATTTTGTTGTTTGAAGCATCAAATCCTATTAAAACAAGTCGTAGATGTGTTTCTGGATGCTCTTTACCAACTTTATGAATACCACCAAAATTAATACGGTCAGGACGACCTAACTTATCTTTATAACCATATTTTCTGATGAAAGCTTCAATCCCAGATTCAACATAAAATCCTTCAGTGGGTTCTGGGGTCATAAGAGTCACAACTTCACTTCCAAACCTGTTAAAGTTAGCTGCATGGAACTGTTTTATTTCATATCCCAAGAAATCAGGCTCAGAAAACCCATTCGGTGTAATATCAAGTTCAGCTTCCAGCGTATAACCACCACAATTTGGAGCAATACAAGGTAATATTTCATGGGATGCACTAAGCCGTTTAGACTTTATCCAACCAGTTTTATGTATTCGAAGAATCTCTGATAACAATCTGGCTCTATTATCCTGTTCAGCAACAAATTCAATTATGTGAAAAACTCCGTGCATCCTAAGATTGTGAAGCTGATTAAACTCTGCTGCCAATACTGAGTGACCAGAGGTTACATAGCCTAAAATCTCTCCTCTTGATGACACCGCCATAAAAAGTAAACGGTCTGGTAATCTGGATGCCATTAATTCGGATGGTGCATTAGGACACCCTTTCAGGAAGCCAGACAACCTTACTTCAGGATATTTCGGATATAGTATTAATTGAGATTGAGGGGCAGGAACAAGTGAACCAGCTTCTGTAATCCAGCAGAATTTTATAGATGCTTTAAACCTGTCCTTTTCCCAGTTGCCTTTTGGGTCGCAGATAATTTCTGAAGTCGGAAAAATATTCAAGATATCAAAACTACCACCTAAATACACCTGATTTTTGGAGTTGTCATTAGGTGATAACCTCTTAACGTAAATGTTTTTACATCCGTTCCTCAACAATATTTCTTTGAGGATTTTAAGATTCATTGTTAATCTTGCATTTTATGGAGCAATACCTCAACTACCTTTTCCCCTACTGCTTGAATTAACGGTACTACCACAGAATTTCCAAACTGTTTATAGGCTCTGTTATCTGACACCTCAATTTTGAACTTGTCACTGAATCCCTGTAATCTTGCACATTCACGAGGTGTAAGTCTTCTCGGATTTCTATTGTGCTGGGGGATTAAAATCTCTGCTCCGTCCTTGTAATATCGGGCACTTAGAGTTCGTGCAATACCATCCAGATTTGTTAATCCGTAACCGAAGCCATTTCCTTTTGCCCTGTGCTTCTCTGCGTAATCCTGTAAATAGTGCCACAGTTTATTTGTCAGGGTATATTTAGGGTCTGGATTAGGTTCTAATATGGTTCTAATCTTATGTTTTGGCTCTGGCAGGTCAGGAAACGAAAACTGGACATCTTCACCGTATATGTCCTTATTGAAGCCTACAATGATAATTCTTTCACGATGTTGAGGGACAAAATGTTTCCCATCCAAAACCGCACTGAATACCTTGTATCTTAATTCGTCCAATACATTTTTAATAACCGTAAAGGTTTTCTTTTTATCGTGTGAAGCAAGATTTTTCACATTTTCGAGCATAAATGCCCTCGGTCTCTTTTCCTTTAATATTCTTGCTATGTCGAAAAACAGAGTACCCTGTGTTTCGTCCAGAAAACCGTGTTTTCTTCCCAGACTTGTTTTTTTTGAAACACCAGCTATCGAAAAGGGTTGACACGGGAATCCAGCCAGAAGCAAATCATGGTCAGGGATGTCCTTCTCATTTATTTTTGTTATATCACCAAAGGGTACTTCTCCAAAATTCAGTTCATACGTTATCTTGGCATAGTTGTCGATATCTGAAGAAAAAACAGATGCACCCCCCAAGTTTTGATAAGCTAATCTTATTCCACCGATTCCACAAAACAAGTCGACAAACTTAAACTTGGGATTATCAGGAGGTGGAAATGGAACATCCCACTTAATTGGCAAATATTCGCTGAATAGAGGGGGGTCTGCAACAATATTATTCTCTTGCAGATATTCAATTGCAAAATCCCTGTATAGTGGTGTTCCGTTCTTCTGGTTGTGTAAAAAATGTGTTAAACCAGCAAGACCATCATCCGTACTATTGTCGACTGCAATTTTATACTTACGTCTTAATTCAGAGTACTTTACCATGTTTCCTCTCCTCAATCGCCTCAACTATTTGTGATGTACAAAAATCCGCATTCTTTTTAATATCTTCCCCCCAAAATCTTAATACTTTCCATCCATTTTTCAACAACGTTTCATTAACCACTCTATCACGTTTAATATTGGATTCAATTTTATCGTACCAGAAATCACGATTAGATTGTATACGTTTTTTATTAACATCCCAGTCCTTACCATGAAAATATTCACTGTCGCAGAAAATTGCAATCTTATATTTCTTTATTGAGATATCTGGTCTGCCATATACGGTTTTATCATTACGTCTATACCTGTATCCCAGTGAAAACAGTTTTTTTGCAAGTATCAGTTCAATCCGTGTATTCTTATTACGGATAGCTTGCATATTTCTTGTTCTCTGTTCTTTTGTCAGGACATCCATAACAGCAAAATTAATAAGTTTGTGTTATTTGGATGAGGTTTAAATGTTGATTCTGTAGTATGTCCCAACTATTTTTAATTAAAAAGAATTTTTGATTTATTTCCACTGATAGAGACACTGGACAAAAAATAAAAGCCTGTAAGTATTTAATTTACAGGCTTATCTGCTTTCGCTTTGTAGCGGAGGGAGGATTCGAACCTCCGACCTTTGGGTTATGAGCCCAACGAGCTACCACTGCTCCACCCCGCAATATATTTTCTATAAATAATTAAAGAACCTGAACCCAACGAGCTATCCCGAGTATTCGGGACTCCACACCGCAATGTGGGTGCAAATGTACAACATTGAATGTAATTGACAAAACAATTTCAAAAAAAATTGTAAGTTTGTCATTAGAACTCAGATATTTCTGCCAGTACATCTCGGATATTAATTATCTAATAAAAAACTACTTATCATGCCAAGAGTATTTAAAGCTATCGAGATAGAAAGAGAAGAAAAGGAAGTAAAACGCGATTACCTCGACCGTCATATGCCTCATGTAATCTGCCCCGACCAGGTAAAAAGAGGAGAGAAATTCATGGTGAAGGTTATGCTCGGTGAGGAATATCCCCACCCCGATGAATATGATCATTCGATAAGCCTTATTCAGTTGTGGAACCGTGAAACACTTCTCGCCGAGGCACGCTATACCCCCGGCGTTTACGGAAACCTCCCGTCGCACGTCGAAGTCGACTTCTTTATAGTCGCTCCCGAAGTCTCAATGAACCTGTCGGCAATGTCGGTCTGCACCAAACACGGACTCTGGCAAAGTGAAGACAAACCTGTAAAGGTTGTCTGATCTTTATTATATTTGCAGCCAAATATTTGCCTGAATATGCCAAAAATCGACAAGAAGAAAAGGAACTGGCGGGATAAATACAGGTTTTCAGTCACTAACGACACGACTTTCGAAGAGATATGGAGAATCAGACTTACAAAGTATAACGGATTCCTCCTTATAACATTCCTTGTTTTTTTTATTATCGGATCGACTGTATCTCTTATTGCCTTTACAAACCTAAGGGAATTTATTCCAGGGTATCCTGACGTGAACATGAGGAGAAACATACTTCTTAACGCAATCCGCCTCGATTCGGTAGAAAAAGAACTCTCCATCAGGGACAGATACTTCGAAAACCTTAACCTTATCATTTCCGGGCAGAAGCCTGTCAACAATTACCTTCCTGGCGATACAACAGGAAAATACAAAACAATAACCTTCACCAGGTCTCCCGAAGATTCCGCTCTGAGGGCACAGGTGGAAACTGCCGACAGGTATAACCTTACACTTGGACCGATTTCCGTCGAATCGGTGACCAGCCTTGCAGGTCTTCATTTTTACCCGCCTGTAAGAGGGATAGTATCTGGTAAATTTGATCCTGCATCGAAACATTTCGGAACAGATATTGTCACCAGGCCAAATTCAACAGTTGAGGCAGCTCTTGACGGAACCGTAATTCTTACAGGCTGGACCATGGAAACAGGCTTCGTTATTGAGGTTCAACACTCAAATAACATTGTGTCGGTTTACAAGCATAACTCGGCACTGCTCCGGGAAACTGGCGACCTGGTTAGAACGGGCGAGGCTATAGCCGTCGTCGGTGACTCGGGTGAACTTTATACTTCAGGGCCCCACCTGCATTTCGAGATATGGTATAAGGGCACTCCGCTTGATCCGGAAAAACATATCATTTTCTAACGCATAGCTGAAGGATGCCCAAAAGAATTGCTTTACTCGGATCAACAGGATCAATAGGCACCCAGACATTGGATGTTATCTCGAGATATCCGGATGAGTTCCTGGTTGAAGTGCTTACTGCAGGAAATAACGTGAAACTCCTTGTCCAGCAGGCATTGAAATTCCATCCCGATTCGGTTGTAATCGGCAACTCAGAGCATTATCACCATCTAAGGGAAGCCCTTAAGAGCCATCCTGTGAAGGTCTATGCCGGAGAGGAGGCGATTGAACAGGTTGTTGCCGGTTCGAATGTGGATATGGTAGTTGCGGCAATGGTAGGTTATTCAGGGTTACGGCCCACGATATCCGCTATCAGGGCCGGGAAAAAAATTGCACTGGCGAACAAGGAAACACTTGTTGTTGCCGGTGAGATAATAAAGAAACTTGTTAAGGAATCGGGTGCCGGAATAATTCCTGTCGACTCAGAACACTCCGCAATCTTTCAGTGCCTTGCCGGTGAGAGGGGAAACCCTGTCGAAAAGATTACTCTTACAGCTTCAGGAGGTCCTTTTCTCAACTATACGACCGAGATGCTGCGGAATGTCAAACCCCATGAGGCCCTTAAACATCCAAACTGGGAAATGGGAAACAAAGTGACAATCGATTCTGCATCCCTTATGAACAAAGGACTTGAGGTAATTGAGGCGAAATGGCTCTTTGACCTTTACCCCGATCAGATTGAAGTGATTGTGCATCCCCAGTCGGTGATCCATTCACTTGTGCATTTTGCCGACGGTTCGGTGAAAGCTCAGCTGGGAATTCCCGATATGAGGGTACCGATATTGTACGCGTTAAGCTACCCCGACAGATTCTCCTCTGACCTGCCGAAACTTGACCTCAGGAAATATCCCGAACTTTCTTTTATCCCTCCGGATAAGGAACGTTTCCGAAACCTTGCTCTTGCATATGAAGCTCTTGACAAGGGAGGCAACATGCCATGCATAATGAATGCCGCAAACGAAATTGCGGTTCATGCATTTCTTTCAGGCAAAATAGGATTCCTTCAAATGTCGGATGTTGTTGAATATACAATGGAAAAAACCGAATATTTTGCATCTCCTGGTCTTAAATTTCTTGAGACTTCAAATTCGATGGCCCGGTCTGTCGCTACAAAATACATAAACGAACTCTGTAAAAAATCATGACAATACTTATAAAAATACTCCAGTTCCTCCTTAGTCTATCAATAATCGTGATCATTCATGAAACGGGGCATTTCCTCTTTGCCAAACTGTTTAAAACAAGGGTGGAGAAGTTCTATCTTTTCTTTGACCCCTGGTTCTCACTCTTTAAGCGGAAGAAAGGGGAAACCGAATATGGAATAGGATGGATACCTCTTGGCGGATATGTCAAAATATCAGGCATGATTGATGAATCAATGGACATGGAGCAGATGAAACAGCCTCCCCAGCCATATGAGTTCCGATCAAAACCTTCCGGACAAAGACTGATGATCATGATTGCCGGTGTAATATTCAATTTTGTTTCAGCTCTGGCAATCTATGTTTGCGTCCTTTATGCCTGGGGTGAAACTTATCTTCCCACATCAAGCGTGAAGTATGGAATTGTTACCGATTCGATTGGCTACTCAATAGGGCTCAGAAACGGAGATAAGATAATTTCAGTTGATAATCAGAAGGTTGAAAATTTTGCGCAGATCACCTCCGAGATAGTCCTGAACAACAGGAAAACCATTCAGGTCGAAAGGAACGGGGAAATCTTAAACATCAATATTCCTGTGGAATATATTGCACAGATGCTTAAAGGAAATGGCAGGATCGACCCAAGGACACCTTTCAGCCCTTATACAATTACTGCCTTTGGAAAGGAATCTCCTGCTAAAAATGCTGGCCTTCTGACCGGTGATGAACTTTTAGGTATCGATGGGAACAAATTTGAATGGTTTGATGAATTCCAGCATTATCTTTCCCTCAACAAATCAAAGACTGTCGAAGTTAATGTACAGCGGAACGGGCAGCAGTTAAACATTCCTGTCACCCTTAGCCCTGAAGGAACTCTTGGCGTCGGAACATCAAGGTCGTACGATCAGATTTTTGAGCTCAAGACCATCAAATATGGTCTCCTTGCTTCGGTTCCTGCCGGCATCAGCAAGGGATTCAGCACGATTGGCGATTATCTTAAACAATTCAGGGTGATCTTCTCAAAACACACCAAAGCTTATGAATCGCTGGGAGGCTTTATCACCATCGGAAGTATTTTTCCCGGGTCGTGGGACTGGCAGTCATTCTGGAACCTGACGGCTCTTCTCTCAATCATTCTTGCAGTAATGAATATTCTTCCAATTCCCGCTCTTGACGGCGGACATGTTATGTTTCTGCTGTATGAAGTCATCACCGGAAGAAAACCAAGCGACAAATTCCTTGAATATGCCCAGGTGACGGGAATGATAATTCTACTTGGGCTGCTGATACTCGCCAATGGTAACGATATACTGAGACTGCTAAGAAAATAGGGTGTAATGATATGTAAAACTGGCGGTTGTTAATTCCTTAACAATCCTGGTCCGCGGCTGTGGTAATTATTTTATAAAATGTGAAAATAATTATAAAGTATTTATAACTTTGCATGAATTCTAAAACTTAAAGAGATGGGAAAGATTGGAATGACCGAGATAATACTTATTTTGCTGGTTGTGGTTCTTTTGTTCGGCGGAAGGAAAATTCCCGAACTGATGAAGGGCATTGGCCAGGGTATGAAGGAATTCAAAAAAGCCTCAAAGGTTGAGGATACCGACACCAAAGAGGTGGTAAAGTAAAGAATTTCACGGATTGAAATAAGATAACTGAGGGACCGGAAATGAGTCCCTTTTTTTGCATGTACCTGACTCAAATTCATGGTGATCAGTAAATGTACTCATATTTCTGATTTCTTCTCACGGGAATGAACCCGGCCTCATTTATGATTTCCCTGATCTGGCTTGCACTGAACATGTTGCCGCCGCCTGCCGCACTTACAACATTCTCCTCTATCATTACCGACCCAAGGTCATTTGCCCCCGCATGGAGTGCAAGCATGGCAGTTTCTTTACCTACGGTGAGAAGTGATGCCTGGATATTCGTGATATTGTTAAGCATGATTCTGCTTACTGCAATAAGCCTTATGTAATCAACACTGCCATACCTGCTCATTACACCTGACTTTTCCCTCAGTTTTGTCCCTCCGTCCTGGTATGGCCATGGGATGAAAGCAATAAATCCATAATGCCCCGCAGGCTTTTCCTCCTGGACCTTCCTTATTTTTACAAGATGTCCGATCCTTTCTTCAACGGTCTCGATATGGCCGTACATCATTGTAGCTGATGTCGGCAGGTTCATCTTATGAGCCTCTCTCATAACCCCAAGCCACTCTTCAGTAGTGGCTTTTGCTGGTGATACCAGTTTCCTGACCCTGTCGGAAAGGATTTCCGCACCGGCACCCGGAAGGCTGTCAAGGCCTGCATCTGCCAGTCTTTTGAGTACCTCCCTGTATGGCAGTTTCTCCTTTTTTGAAAGATATACTATTTCAGGCGGACCCAGTGCATGAAGTTTTAAATCCGGGTACATTCCCTTCAGATCCCTGAAGAGGTTTATGTAAAACGCCAGACCGAGATCAGGATTCATCCCCCCCTGAAGCAGAAGCTGATCGCCTCCGATGGCCCTCATCTCCTCAATCTTTCTTTTATACTCCTCCATTGTTGTGACATATGCATCAGGCGATCCTTTTTCCCGGCAGAAATTGCAGAAAGAACACTTCGAAAAGCAAACATTTGTGATATTTACATTCCTGTCTATCATCCATCCGGCATTTTTACCAGGGCAATGGTACTGCCGGAGCCTGTCGGCAATAAAGATCAGATCTTCGAGCGGAGCTTCGTTATAAAGTAACACTCCCTCTTCAATATTAAGCGGGAGCAGTTCGAGTGCTTTTTTATAGATATTTTCGATTTTCATTTTTCCCAAAATAGCCTTTGAATCCGATTCTTAAATCACCGCTCCCGGGGTACAGAGTGTAAACCCGGGCAACTGAAAATCCTTCTGGCATCTATGATCATCCATGGGGCAAAGGTAATTCTTTGGAAGCTAAACAATCAATAATTTATATAACTTTACAACTTCAAAAAATTCCTTGCTTCAAATATGAAACCTCAGATACAAAAAATATCCCAAATATCTACTGATCAATCTGTTGTTTGTATCACAGGAAAAGATGAACTCCCGCCCTGGCTTAACCTTTCGGTTCCGGAAAGGGATTTTGCCCTTAAACAATTAAAGGCAAAGGAAGAATGCACTGTCATCAATTCGTATTCGAGGGTGACTTATATAATCAGGATAAGTGACAACGGCCCCTGGTACAGGAAAAAGGAGGGGCTGAGAAAAGCTGCTTTCAATGTAAGAAAGACTATCAGGTCGAACAATCATGAAGAACTGATTATTTCGGACTGGAATGGATTTGCCGGATCGGTTGAGGCTTTTACCGAGGGTCTGTTGCTGAGTGCCTATTCCTTTGACAAGTATAAGACAAAAAGGGAGGATATTGATAAGGATAAATACCCATCAAGGCTGCTGTTGCATGGCGACATTTCCGACAAAGATTTAAAGTGGCTTGTTGATCTTACCGATGCCGTGTATATCATCAGGGATCTGATAAATGAGCCTGTCAATCGTCTTAATGCACCTGCCCTTGCCGAGGAAATAAGGAAGACCGGCAACCTGGCCGGGTTCAGCGTTGAGGTGTTGAACAAGGGCAAAATAGAAGCCCTTAAAATGGGAGGCCTTCTTGCAGTGAATAAGGGAAGCGTTGATCCGCCTGTATTCTGCATTCTTGAATGGAAACCTGAAAAACACCTTAACGAGAAACCTTTCGTCCTTGTCGGAAAGGGTATTGTTTATGATACAGGCGGCCTGAATATCAAGACAGGCGACTATATGGACAACATGAAGGCAGATATGGCAGGTGCGGCAGCAATAACCGGTGTCCTTTACACCATTGCAAAAACAGGGTTGCCTCTGCATGTAATCGGCCTTGTCCCTGCCACTGATAACCGTCCCGGCGGAAATGCATATACACAGGGGGATGTAATTACCATGTACAACAAAATGACTGTGGAGATTGGAAATACTGATGCCGAAGGAAGGCTGATACTCGCCGATGCCATCAGCTATGCATCAAAATTCAATCCCGAACTGATCATTGATGTTGCCACCCTTACCGGTTCTGCTGCCATGACATTTGGAATCCACGCACTGGCTGTAATGGGCAATGCGGAAAGAAAATGGTTTGACCTTCTGAGCGAGGCAGGGAATGACGTATATGAAAGGACGGCAGAGCTTCCATTCTGGGAAGAATATGGCGAAATGATAAAATCAGACATTGCAGATATCAGAAATGTTGGACAAAGGGAAGCGGGAGCCATTACTGCCGGCAAGTTCCTTGAGAATTTTGCAGAATATCCTTTGATACATATTGACATTGCAGGGCCGGGATCACTGAAGAAAGATGATTTTTACAGGCTAAAGGATGGCCCTGGATCAGGAGTACGGCTGCTTTCAACATTTCTGAGGAAATTTGCTGAACAAATGATGGCTTAGTATTTGAATTATTATGGAAAGAAAGACTGTAGTTGCAGGAATATCCCATGGTGATATAAATGGGATCGGATATGAGGTGATTATTAAGGCTCTCATGGATCCGACTATCAATGACCTTTGTGTTCCCATTGTTTACGGATCCCCGAAGGTAGCCGCATACCATCGCAAGGCCTTGAATATTAATAATTTCAGTTTCAATAATATAAGAACTCCGGAAGAGGCGAATCCGCGGAAAGCGAATCTTATAAACTGCCTTGACGACAACGTGAGGGTTGAGCTTGGCAAATCGACGGCCCATGGAGGTGAAGCGGCATTCGTTTCTCTTGAACGTGCCGTAAACGATCTGAAAAGCGGCAAAATTGATGTTCTTGTCACAGCACCTATCGATAAGAAAAACATACAGTCGGATAAGTTCCGTTTTAATGGCCATACTGAATATCTCAAAGAAAGTGCGGGCGCTGATGATGTCCTCATGGTCATGGTAAGTGAAAGCCTTAAAATTGGAGTGGTGACAGGTCATGTTCCTCTCCGGCAGGTTCCAGACCTCATTACTGCCGACCTGATCCTTAAAAAGCTGAGACTTATGAATCAGTCACTTATTCTGGATTTTGGGATACGTAAACCCCGTGTTGCCGTTCTCGGCCTGAATCCTCATGCAGGCGATAACTCATTGCTTGGAAGTGAAGAGACAGAAGTAATTGCACCTGCTGTCGAACAGGCTTTGAAGGAAAACATTCTTGCTTTTGGCCCTTTCCCTGCAGACGGCTTTTTTGGCGCCGGTTCATTCGTTCATTTCGACGGTATCCTTGCCATGTATCACGATCAGGGACTTGCCCCATTTAAGGCTATTTCTTTCGATACGGGCGTGAACTTCACAGCAGGCCTTCCGTTCATACGAACTTCACCCGTGCATGGAACAGCATTCCAGATAGCCGGCAAGGGAGAAGCATCTGAAAGTTCTTTCAGGCAGGCTATTTACCTTGCCTGCGATATCTTTAGAAACAGGCAGACATACAGTGAGATAACACGTAATCCTCTTAAGAAGCAGGATATTGAAATACACGCTGAACGTGTCGATGAACTCCCTCCGGAGATTTATAATTCCGAACATACTCTATGATCGATTACATCAAGGGTAAAATTACAGAGCTGACCCCTGCTTACCTGATAGTGGAAAACGGGGGCATAGGCTATTTTGTCAGTATTTCCCTTTCGACTTATTCGAAGCTTGAGGGAAAAGAAGAATTCAGGATTCTTGTCCATGAAGTAATCAGGGAAGACAGCCATCAGCTTTTCGGCTTTGCCGAAAAGGAGGAAAGAGATATTTTCAGGCTCCTGATATCGGTTACCGGTGTCGGTGCAGCCACGGCAAGAATGATGCTTTCATCATTAAGTCCGGCAGAAATTGAAAAGGCCATTCTCGGGCCCGATATAAATACTTTGAAGAGTATTAAAGGCATTGGTTTGAAAACCGCTCAAAGAATAGTTGTAGATCTGAAAGATAAACTGGGAAAACAATCCGGAACCGGCGAAATATTTGCATTTACAGACAATACAAAACGTGAAGAGGCGTTATCAGCTTTAGTGATGCTTGGATTTGGCAAAAGTGCTGTCGCAAAAGTCCTTGATTCTATCATCAGGAAGGAAAAGAACCTGACAGTCGAGGAGATGATTAAGAGAGCCCTTAAGAGCCTGTAAATAAGAATATAAGTTGATTTGGGATCAGAGTTATCATATAATAATCTGCTGAAATTTTCTTTTATTGTCATATTCGCTTCTTTTGTCCTGGGGTCAAACGAGGCAAATGGTCAGGCATCTTCAGGCAATTCCCAGGCAGATACAATAAGAAAATCACCCCTGCGGCTCAAAGATGTTTCGGGCAATCCTTATGACCCTGCCCCCAAAGCTCCCCTGTTTCTTTATAATCCCTCAAATATCAAATCGACAGTTGTTTATGATACTGATAAAAACGAATATGTTATTTATCAGAAAGTTGGGGAATTTGATTACAGGACTCCCGTCCGCATGTCTCCTGAGGAATTTCGGAAATATCAGTACAACAAGGAAATGCGCGATTACTGGCAGTCGAGGATATCCGGCGAGTCAGCCGGGTTCAGATCAAACCTTATACCCCAGATTGAAATAGGAGGTGCAACTTTTGACAAGATATTCGGGAGCAACGTTATAAACATTATACCACAGGGGTCTGCAGAACTTATTTTCGGCATCAACATTTCGCGTACTCAAAACCCTACACTTTCCGAAAAACTCCGTACAATCCCGACATTTGATTTTAAGGAGAAGATACAGATGAATGTCACCGGCACAATTGGTGACAAAATGCAGCTCGGCGTGAATTACAACACCGATGCCATGTTTGAATTCGAGAACCGGACAAAGCTCCAATATGCCGGCAAGGAAGATGAGATAATCAAAAAAGTTGAGGCAGGCGATGTGACACTGCCCCTTCCAGGAACTCTCATCACTGGAAGCCACAGCCTTTTCGGCCTGAAGACTGAGATGCAGTTCGGAAAGCTGAATGTCACGACTGTACTCTCGCAACAGAAAGGGGAGACTTCAACTATTGATGTAAAGGGCGGGGCACAGATCAGTGAATTCGAAATATATGCAGATGATTATGAGGCGAACCGTCACTTCTTCCTGTCACATTATTTCAGGGATATTTACAACGACGCACTCAGAAGCCTTCCTGCAGTCAGCTCCGGGCTCAACATTACGCGAATAGAGGTTTGGATCACCAATAAGACAAGCAGTTTTGACGAGACAAGGAATATTGTCGCGTTTGCAGACCTTGCTGAGAACAGCAGCCATATCTTTAACAAGGTTCCTCAGTTCCAGGCATCACCGGGAGGACCGAGATTTCCCGACAACAATACAAACCAGCTCTACGCTCAGCTACAGTCGGGTTACGCCTCAATACGAAATGTCGACCAGATCACAACTGCTTTCAGCTCATTATATCCCGGGTTTCAGATAGGCAGGGATTTCGAAAAGATTGAAAATGCCAGGAAGCTTAATGAACGTGAGTTTACCCTGAACTCAAGACTGGGATATATCTCACTTAACACCGCCCTTAATACGGATGAGGTCCTGGCTGTAGCATTTGAATATACACTCAACGGACAGATCTACAAAGTAGGTGAATTCTCGACCGACGGTATTACTGCTCCCCAGACCCTTGTGCTGAAGCTTTTAAAGGGAACCACGCTGAGCCCTAAATATCCTACATGGAACCTCATGATGAAAAATATATATTCCCTGGGATCAGGCAGGCTCGAAAGCAGTAATTTCCAGATGAATATTCTTTATGAGGATGATAAAACCGGTAATGCCATCAACTATCTTCCCGAAGGCAGGATAGCAAACAAGGTACTTCTTCAGGTTCTCGGCCTTGACAATCTGAATTCCCAGAACGACAGGACCCCTGACGGATATTTTGATTTCATCGACGGGGTAACGGTGATGGTAAGCAGGGGAAAGATAATTTTTCCCGTGACTGAACCTTTCGGTAGTTATCTGAGAAGTCAGATAGGAGATAAGTTCATAGCCGACAAATATGTGTTCCAGGAACTTTATGATTCCACCCAGACGGTTGCACGGCAGATGGCAGAAAGGAACAAATTCAGGATGACCGGGCAGTATTCTTCCGAATCGGGATCCGAGATAAGGCTGAATGCAACAAATATACCTGTGGGATCAATAAAGGTTACGGCCGGAGGGGTTACACTTACCGAGAATGCTGATTATACAGTCGACTATAATTTAGGTGTAGTCACTATTATCAATTCAGCCCTTATTGAATCGCAGACACCCATCCAGGTGTCACTTGAGAATAACCAGTTCTTTGGATTCCAGACCAAGACACTGCTTGGCACGCATCTCGATTATAAGATCTCCGATAATTTCAATATCGGAGGCACTCTGCTTCATCTCAACGAGCGGCCATATACCCAGAAAGTAAATTTTGGTGAAGAACCAATATCGAATACAATATGGGGTCTCAACACTTCCTACAGGGGTGAGTCGCAGCTGCTTACCAAACTTCTTGACAAGATCCCTCTTCTCGAAACCAAAGCACCATCAAGCATCTCGTTCAACGGGGAGTTCGCCGACCTGATCCCCGGCCATTCCAGGGCCATCTCAAATGCAGGCAATTCTTATATCGACGATTTCGAATCAAGCGAAATCCCCCTTGACCTAAAATCGTTCAATGCCTGGTCAATATCAAGTGTACCACAGGGACAGAATCAGCTTTTCCCCGAAGCAATGCTCAACAATGACCTGGCCAGCGGTTATAACAGGGCTAAAATAGCCTGGTACGTTATAGATCCTCTTTTCCTGAGGAACGGTTCTTCAACTCCGCCCAATATAAAAAACAATCCTGATACCCAGTCCAGCCACTTTGTCAGGGAGATCTATGAAAATGAAATATTCCCCAACAGGGAAAGCACCAGCGGAATCCCAACCACAATTTCGATCCTGAACGTTGCTTATTACCCTGATGAAAAGGGGCCATATAACTTTGACACGGAAGCAGGCCCTTTTTCAAAAGGCATAAATCAGACAGGGAAACTGAATGATCCTCGTTCGCGGTGGGGAGGTATAATGAGGGAGGTTCTCACAAGCGATTTTGAAACGGCCAATATCCAGTATATCGAATTCTGGCTTATGGATCCATTCGTTGAAAAGCCTGATCATCAGGGAGGAGACCTTTATTTCAACCTTGGCAATATCTCTGAGGATATACTTCGTGATTCACGGAAAAGCTTTGAAAACGGGCTGCCCGGATCCCCAAACGTAATAAATGTTGACACTACTTCATGGGGGCGCGTGCCAACGGTTCAGTCGGTCGTGCATGCCTTCGACAACAATTCGGAATCGCGCACCTACCAGGATGCCGGTCTTGATGGCCTCCGTGACCAGGATGAGCAGACATTCTTTCAGGGTTATATCCAGAAGGCCCAGTCAATAGTGACTCCCGATGCCTATACCGATATCTTGAAAGATCCGGCCAATGATAATTTCCACTATTTCAGAGGATCGGATTATGATGCCGCACAGATGGGAATCCTCGACAGGTACAAGAAATACAATGGTCAGGAAGGCAACTCTCCCACATCAGAAATGTCTTCGGAATCGTACCCGACAACAGGATCTACCCTACCCGATATGGAAGACATAAACAGGGACAACACACTTAGTGAAACTGAAAGTTATTATCAGTATAAAATAAGTCTCAGACCCGAGGACATGAAAGTGGGCATGAACTATATCGTCGATGAAATTGAACCTACAGTCACCCTTGCCAATGGCTCTGAATCGAAGGTAAAATGGTATCAGTTCAAGATTCCGGTTACCGAATACCAGAAAAGGGTCGGAGTCATTAATGATTTTAAATCGATCCGGTTCATGAGGATGTTCCTGAAGGATTTCAACGAACCTGTAATTATGCGTTTTGCCGAACTCAATCTTGTGAGAGCTGAATGGAGGAAGTACAATATAACTTTCATGGAGGGCGGCGAAAGAATAACAATCCCGGAACCTGAAGACGGCACTTTCGAGATAAGTTCGGTAAGCATAGAGGATAATGCAGGTAAAAAACCGGTCAACTATGTCCTTCCTCCGGGATTCAACAGGGTTGTAGATCCCCAGAATCCACAGCTTCGTCAGCTCGATGAACAATCAATGGTCCTGAAAGTGCAGGATCTGGCCGACGGGGATGCCCGTGCAGCTTACAGGAATGTGAACCTCGATGTTCGTCAGTACAGGAGCCTGCGGATGGAAGTACACGCTGAAGCCCTGATAGGACAGCCGTTGTATGACAATGAGCTGACAGCCTTTGTAAGAATAGGAACAGATTACAAATCGAATTTTTATGAATATGAAGTTCCTCTCAAACTGACTCCTCCAAATGATAAGTATGACAATAATTCAGAGAAGGACAGGGCTGTTGTCTGGCCTGAAGCTAACCGGTTCGACATTAAAATGTCGGTCCTGCAGGAAGCCAAGAAGGAGAGGAACAGACAACTTAACGCACCGGGGTCATCACTCAGCCTTTCTGATGTCTTTGCTTTCAGGGACGATTCAAACAGGGTCTATGTCTGCGGTAATCCAAATCTCAGCAATATCAAGGTGATAATGATAGGGATAAGGAACCCAATCAGGACAAGAGATCCGAACAATGACACCGGCAATCCCAAATCAGCTGAGGTGTGGGTTAATGAACTGAGATTAAGCGATTTCATCGAAAATGGCGGCTGGGCTGCAAACGCCCATCTGCAGGCACGACTGGCCGATCTTGGAACAGTCGACATGGTGGGCCAGGCCAGTACGCCCGGCTGGGGAAGCATTGACAAAAAGGTCAATGAGCGCAGCAAGGAGGAAGCCTATACATACGACGTTTCCACAACCATGGAGCTTGGTAAATTCTTCCCTGAAGAGTCAGGTGTCAGGCTTCCGGTTTATGCCGGATTCTCTGAAACACGCATAAAGCCCCAGTACAATCCCCTCGATCCCGATATACCACTGAAAGATGCACTTAAAGAGGCAAAAACAGAACAGGAACGTGATTCAATAAAATCAATATCAGAAGATTATGCGAGACGAAAAACCATCTCGATAAACAATGCAGGGATCACAAGAAGGGGAGAGAAAGCACATGCCTGGGATCTCGCCAACTTCAGTGTCAATTATACATACAACGAGACTTACAGGAGTAATACAAAAACTGAAATAGATCTTGAGAAAAATTATAAGGGAGGAATAAATTACAACTATGAAGCTCAGCCACAAAACATAATGCCTTTCAAAAACGTGAAATTCCTTAACTCGCCCCTTCTCAGGATAATCAAGGATTTTAATTTTTACCCTTTCCCAAAAAGCATTTCATTCAGGACAGATGTTTCCCGGTATTACAATGAAGTGAAAACAAGGAATATTAATAATCCCGGTCTACTTATTACTCCAACATTCAGAAAGGATTTTGAATGGACAAGGATATTCGATATAAAATATGACCTGACTCGACAGCTGAAGATCGATTTTACTTCGACTAATATTGCAAGGATCGATGAACCTGAAGGTGCGGCCGACAGGAAGCGGTACCGGACTGAATATGAAAACTGGCGTGATTCAGTGCTTACTAACCTTAAGCATTTTGGCAGAACAACATCATATAACCATTTCATAAACGTAACATACAACCTTCCTGTTAACAAGATTCCGCTGTTTTCGTGGGTGAACGCCAATGCACGGTTCGGATCCGATTATTCATGGCTGGCCGGAGCCCTGTATCCCGATTCAATGAAAATAAATCTGGGGAACACTATCAAAAACCATAACGAACTTACTTTCAGTGCGACAGGCAACCTGGCGAACCTTTACGCAAAATCGAAATTCCTGAAAAACATCGAGAATAATGCAAGGCCTGATGCGGCAATACGGATGAAGACTGAATACAAGACTGTTACTTACACCAGGAATAATGTCAACTTCAGGGAAAAAACCGTGAGAATCATAACCCACAACCTGAAGACAAAAGATGTCAGGGTCAGAATTACCAGGCAGGACGGGACCGAAGTTAAAGGAAATCTCGAGATAGTAAGCGAGAACAGGGTTAATTTCACTGCATCCGAAACGGCAAACGGGGCACAGGTAACGGTTGAAGGCAGAATACCGAAAAAGAGAAATCCGGCAATAGTTACAGGGGAGTATATGATACGTGCGCTTATGGGAGTCCGTTCCGTGAGCCTGACCTATACCTCATCACAGGGACAGTATCTTCCGGGGTTCCTGCCTGAAGCCAGGTTTCTTGGAATGTCCAGGACAAATAATGTCTCAGCTCCCGGTGTGCCTTTCATTCTGGGATTCACCGACAGACATTTCTTTGATAAGGCTGCTTCAAATGGCTGGCTTACAACAGATACACTCCTTAATATGCCGGCTGTTTTCAATAACAGGCTTGACCTTTCTCTCCGAAGTGTCGTTGAACCGTTCCCCGGCCTTAAAATCGATATAAATGCCGACAGGAGATTCATGGAAAATGAAAGTTCGTATTATACAGCCGATTTTAACGGTCATTTCCCCGACAGCACCAGGAACAAGGTTATTACTGGCAACTTTTCTATTTCCATAATTTCCTGGGGTACAGCTTTCGAAAAAATCTCAAAGGATAACAATTATGTCTCAAATACCTTCGAGAACTTCAAGAAGAATGCTGTAATCATTTCTCAGCGAAGAGCCGAGATCAGAAGGGAGCTTGATCCGGGTTATGATCCTGATGTTGATCCCGAAACAGGCAAGCCCCTGGAGGGAGGGTTTAAAAATGGCTACGGCCGTACTTCAAGGGAGGTGCTTATTCCTGCATTCTTTTCTGCATATACAAAGACTGATCCGCATAAAGTGTCGCTTGCCACCTTCCCTTCGGCTTCGAAGATGATGCCCAACTGGAGAATCACGTTCGACGGATTCTCAAAATTTGAATTTGTAAAAAAGGTCTTCAGATCTGTGAATATCACGCACCAGTACAGGAGTGTTTATCAGATTGGCTCTTATACAACGAACCTCAACTACTTCACCGATGCTAACGGGATCAATAATATAAGGGACATGCAGAAGAACTTTATCCAGAAATATGAGATAAATGTAGTAACTGTAAGCGAACAGTTCAGCCCGATGATAAATGTCGACATGAACTGGAAAAGCAATCTGACCTCAAGGTTCGAATGGAGAAAATCGAGAACCGTTTCACTTAACCTAACCGGTAACCAGATTACCGACAACAGGATCAATGAACTTGTCGTCGGAGCCGGATATCGTTTCGACGATGTTCAGATAATCTTAAAAACAGGCGGAGGACAGAAGGTCCTGAAAAGCGACCTTAATCTGAGATTCGATCTTTCGATAAGGGATAATAAGACTGTCGCCAGAAAGCTTATTGAGGATGTCAACCAGCCGGTTGCAGGGATGAGAGTCTTCACCGTGGGGGCCACTGCCGATTATGTTCTGAGCGACAGGTTCAATTTACAGATTTTTGCAGATCACACACTTAATAATCCGTTTGTTGCCAACACTTTCCCGACCTCCAATACAAATTTCGGATTCAGCCTGAAGTTTACACTGGCACAGTGATCCTGTCCGTGATAATGATTCTATTGTACCTGAATTGTCGATCTCTCCTGTTTGCCGGCAATAATTGAAATTATCCATAACAAACATTCTTAAGGCAATGAATGGTCAATTCAAGGGAAAGATTTTAATATCGGAAGTGAGATTGAAAACGTCGGCTGGTCCGACAGGGCACCGGAAACGGCAGAGTCGGCTGAAATCAAATATTCGTCCGGCATGACGGATTCAGTTCATCGATTTAAAAAAAAAACTTATTTTTGAATTGCCTGAAAGATTATCCTGGACGGTTTATTAATATTAAATATAATTGATTATGAATGTACCGGCAAATTTGCTTTACACAAAAGATCATGAATGGCTGCGCGTAGAAGGTGAATTCGGTTATGTTGGGGTAACTGATTTTGCGCAGAGCGAACTGGGCGATATTGTTTTCCTTGAAATAGAAACAGTAGGGGAAACCCTTAAGAAGGAAGATGTATTCGGGACCATTGAAGCCGTAAAAACGGTATCCGACATGTTCATGCCGGTGGGTGGGGAGGTCCTGGAAGTAAACCCGGAACTTGAAAATTCACCTGATATTGTGAACAAGGATCCTTACGGGAAAGGCTGGATGATTAAAATAAGACTTACGGATCCGTCCGAGACAGGAACTCTTCTTTCGGCTGAACAGTATCAGGCAATCCTATAGAGTTTTTTTCACCTCAGTCTGCTGATATCCTTCAACGATATCGCCCACCTTGATGTCGTTGAAGTTTGCTATGTTAAGCCCGCATTCGAACCCTCCGACAACCTCCTTGACGTCATCCTTGAAACGCTTAAGTGAACCGAGTTCGCCGGTGTAGATAACTATGCCATCGCGGATAACCCTTACCTTTGTGTTCCTGGTTATTTTACCTTCCTTGACATAGCATCCTGCAACCGTTCCGACTTTTGTCACCCTGAATATCTCACGGATCTCAAGTGTGGCCACTATCTCTTCCTTCACTTCGGGCGAGAGCATACCTTCCATCGCAGCCTTTATCTCCTCGATGGCGTCGTAAATAATCGAGTAAAGACGGACATCAATCTCTTCCTTTTCAGCCAGCTTACGCGCGCTGAGTGAAGGACGCACCTGGAATCCCACGATGATCGCATTTGAAGCAGCTGCAAGAAGGATATCCGATTCTGATATCTGTCCGACGGCTTTATGTATGATGTTAAGCTGTATCTCCGGTGTCGAAAGCTTGATGAGAGAGTCGCTCAGAGCTTCAACCGAGCCGTCGACATCACCCTTGACAATAATATTCAGTTCCTGGAAGTTGCCAATGGCAATACGTCTTCCGATCTCATCGAGGGTAATATGTTTCTGAGTCCGCAAACCCTGTTCCCGCTGCAGCTGGGCCCTTTTTGTTGCAATTTCCTTGGCTTCGCGGTCGCTTTCCATAACGTTGAATTTGTCACCGGCCTGAGGAGCTCCGTTAAGACCAAGAATGACTGCAGGGGTGGCCGGCCCTACAGCATTGACTTTTGCGCCCCTTTCATTGTACATTGCCTTTATGTGTCCGTAACTTGCGCCGGCAATCACTATGTCACCAACGTGCAGTGTTCCTGCCTTTACAAGGACAGTCGAAGTAAAGCCACGGCCCTTGTCAAGAGCTGACTCAATTATTGTGCCTATGGCAGGTTTATCGGGGTTAGCCTTCAGGTCAAGCAATTCGGCTTCAAGAAGGACTTTTTCAAGTAGCAGATCGATATTCAGGCCGGTTTTGGCTGAAATCTCCTGCGATTGGTATTTCCCGCCCCAATCCTCAACAAGGTAATTCATGTTTGCAAGTTCTTCTTTTATCCTGTCAGGATTGGCGGTCGGCTTGTCTATTTTATTTATGGCAAACACAATAGGTACTCCGGCAGCTGAAGCATGGTTTATTGCCTCCACCGTCTGAGGCATCACCCCGTCATCGGCAGCAACAACGATGATTGCTATATCGGTAATCTGGGCTCCCCTGGCTCGCATGGCCGTAAATGCTTCATGGCCCGGAGTATCAAGGAAAGTTATCTGCCGTCCGTCATCGAGGTTGACAGAATAAGCTCCTATATGCTGTGTTATACCCCCTGCTTCGCCTGCAATAACGTTAGTACGCCTTATATAGTCGAGGAGTTTTGTTTTACCATGGTCGACATGTCCCATAACAGTTACAATGGGCGGGCGGGGTTTTAAGTCACTTTCATCATCTTCGGTTTCCCTGACAGCTTCCTGCAGTTCGGCGCTGACAAATTCGACCTTGAATCCGAATTCATCGGCAAGAAGTGCCATGGTTTCAGCATCGAGACGCTGGTTTATTGATACGAACAAGCCCAGGTTCATGCATGTCGAAATCAGTTCCGTTACCGGAATGTTCATCATTGTGGCAAGTTCATTTACAGAAACGAATTCCGTAACTTTCAGGATATTCTTTTCCTGTTCGATACGGTCCTCTTCCTCTCGGTTTTTCAGGCTTATGGCCTCTCTTTTTTCCCTGCGGTAACGTGAACCCTTGGACTTTCCTTTTGTTGTAAGACGCGCAAGGGTTTCCTTAATCTGTTTCTGTACTTCTTCTTCATCAACTTCCGCCCTGACAGATCTCTTCTTCAGTGTTGCTTTCTTTCCGGGCTTTTCCTTTTTATCAGGCAGTACAGGTTTGACGACAGGTACCTGTTCTTTTTCCTTTGTGATCCTTTTTCTTTTCTTCTTTCTCCGGAAATCATCGCCTTCAATATTCACATGCTGATATGATACAGGCTTTTTCTTTTCTTCAACAGGGAGCTCAATTCTGCCAACCACAGTCGGTCCCGACAGTTTTTTGATTTCTGTTTTATAAAGCTCGGGTTCTTCCTCCGGTTCCGGGATGGTTTTTTGTACAGCAACTGCCGGAGCTTCTGCGTCAGCTACCACAGCCTGAGTCTTACGCTCTTCCTTTTCTGCAGCTTTGCTGTCTTCCTCCTTCTTCCCGGCTTCCTCGGCAGTTTCGACGGTACTATCAGGTTTTTGTACAGGTCTTTCTTCTTTCTTTGGAGGCTTCTGCTCCCTTGCGACTGCTTCAAGATCGATCTTACCGACAATGTGAAGGTCTATGGGTGCTTTTATCTTTTCTTCCTTTGCTGTTACAGGCTCTGTTTCATTCGGCTTTTCTGCTGAAGGTTTCTTCTTCTCCGGTTCTTCGTGTCTGGGAACTTCCTTCTGTACTTTTTTCTCTTCTTCAGGTTTCGGAGGTTCTGCTGCAACTTTAGGCTTAAGGGTTTTTTCAAGATCAATTTTGCCAACAAGTTTGATATCAGGTTTTTTGATCTCGGTCTTGATGTCGATTCCTTTTTTAAGAACTGAAATATCCTTAATAATTACTTCATCATCACGGTCCTGGTCCTCTCCTTTTCCTGATTCCGGAACGTCATCTATGGAGACAGATTCTTTCTTCCTGTGCAGGTCCTTAAGGATCAGTTTTTCCGATTCTTTTTTGACATTCAGGTCGCTGCTGTATTCTTTCAGGAGCAAAAGATAGGCTTCGTGGGGTAATTTTGTGTTTGGATTTGGATCAAGATCAAAACCCTTCCTGTGCAGGAATTCTATGATTGTAGAAATTCCCACATTGAATTCACGGGCTGCCTTACTTAATCTTGTTGCCTTAACGTCTTCAGTCATAGATATCTGTCTCCTTTATCTTTCTTAAATCTCAATCCTTATAATTCGGCGCAGGCTCTATTCAAATTCTGCTCTCAGGATGTTAACAACTTCTTTTACAGTTTCTTCTTCAAGGTCTGTCCTTTTTACCAGGTCGCTTATCGAGAGGTTCAGAACGCTTCGTGCAGTATCGCATCCTATAGCCTTTAGTTCATCTATTATCCATTCGTCTATTTCATCGCTGAATTCCTCGAGGTTGACATCTTCTTCATCTTCGCCTCCCGGTTCTCTGTAAACGTCTATTTCATAGCCGGTAAGCTGGCTCGCAAGTTTTATATTCAACCCGCCCTTACCGATGGCAAGGGATACTTCATTTGGTTTAAGATATATCTCTGCTCTTTTTGTTTCCTCAATAAGCTTGATCGAAGTTATTTTGGCAGGGCTGAGAGCTCTCTGGATGAAAAGCTGGTTGTTCGAGGTGTAATTTATGACGTCAATATTCTCATTTCTGAGCTCACGCACAATCCCATGTATCCTCGATCCTTTCATCCCAACGCAGGCGCCGACGGGATCAATTCTTTCGTCATATGATTCCACTGCTACCTTAGCCCTTTCTCCAGGAACCCTGACTATTTTCTTGATGGTAATGAGGCCGTCGAAAATTTCGGGAACCTCAAGTTCGAAGAGCCTCTCAAGGAAAACAGGAGAAGTACGGCTGAGAATAATAAACGGTGTGTTGTTTCTCATTTCGACCTTTATGACCACCGCCCTGATTGAATCACCCTTACGGAAGTGATCGGAAGGTATCTGTTCACTTTTCGGAATGATGAGTTCATTCCCGTCGTCATCAAGGACAAGGATCTCCCTTTTCCATACCTGGTAAACTTCTCCTGTGACTATCTCACCGATCCTGTCCTTGTATTTAATGTAGATATTGTTCTTTTCAAGATCGAGGATCCTTGCCGTAAGATTCTGTCGGAGAGATAATATGGCCCTTCTGCCGAAATCCAGGAATTTCACTTCATCTGACACCTCTTCGCCGACTTCATAGTCTTCATCAATTTCTTTTGCTTTCGAAAGAGGAATTTGTGTGTTGGGGTCAACCAGTTCATTATCCTCAACAACGACCCTGTTTCTCCAAATTTCAAAGTCACCCTTGTCGATATTCACGATAATATCGAAATTATCGGCAGAACCGTATTTTTTCGCCAGCATGCTCCTGAAGACATCCTCAAGGACGCTCATCATAGTCGGGCGGTCAATATTCTTAAGTTCTTTGAATTCCGAAAAGGTGTCGATCAAATTAATATTTTCCATCTGGTCTGCTATACTTGATTTTATTTAAACAATATTCATTCTTACCGATACTGTTGCTATGTCACATAATGGTCAGAACAACTTTAACCGCTTTTACCTGGTCGAAATTGAAAGGCATTTCCCTGGTTTCTTTCTTTTTGCCTTTCAGTTTGATTTCAGTCTCCAGGTCAAATCCGCCAGCTGTCACATTCTTAAGTATCCCCGTAAACTTATTCCCTTCATTGTCAATAACACTGACTTTCCTGCCTTCATTTTTATAGTACTGTTCCATAACAACGAAAGGCATTTCAAGCCCGGGCGATGAAACCTGCAGTTCATAGTCCTCGCTGTCGCGGTCGAAATTTTTCTCGATCATCCTGTGAATATTCACGCAATCGTCGATCGTTATCCCTTCCTTCCTGTCGGCAAGTACAGTAATCTTATTCGAACTGCTTACTCTGACAGCAACGAGAAATATTCCTGTCCCTTCAATGAACTCCCTTACAGATTTTTCTATAAGTGCCTTATCTATCATTCCTGAAAACTTATAATAAAATAGGGGACTCCGGTCCCCTAGGTCTCAAATGCCCCTCATTTCGGATGCAAAGATAATGAATGTTTTATAATTAACAATCTTAAAATATAAACTTTTTTTATTTTATGGCAAAGTTATCTCAAGGTAATCATAGAGTTACATTAAGCCGGATATCAATGATTCTTCATTTTCTTAACTTTGCGGTTGTTATTATGACAGGGAAAAGTAAAAATTCCGACAGGTGACAATGGATATTTATACCGACGAAGAGAGGAAGCTTTTATCAGAATGTACTCTTTGTCCGCGGGAATGCGGTGCTGACCGGTTCAGTGGCGGAACCGGATACTGCCGGTCGGATGCCGGAATGAATATAGCTTCGATATGTGTGCACAGAGGGGAAGAACCACCGGTGAGCGGACCCGACGGCATCTGCAACATATTCTTTTCAGGATGTAACCTCAGGTGCGTTTATTGCCAGAATCATGAGATCAGCCGTTCATGCAGGGAATTAAGAGACAGCTCACCTGATTACGGTACGGCCCTTGAAAGAATTATCACGTTACTTGACACCGGAATCAGGGCTGTGGGATTCGTTTCGCCTTCCCATGTTGTTCCACAGGTAAAGGCAATAATTCGGGGCTTGAATGCAAGGGGTTACAGGCCGGTTACGGTTTACAATACAAACGGTTATGATAAGCCGGCGGTTATTGATTCACTCGACGGTCTTATCGATGTTTATCTTCCTGATTATAAATACTATTCATCTGGTTTGTCGAAAAGATATTCTGATGCAGGCGATTACCCTGAGGTTGCTTTCGAAGCGATAAAAAGGATGTACTATCAAAAAGGATCGGTTCTTAGGACCGATGATAAGGGCAGGGCCGAAAACGGGATGCTTATCAGGCATCTTGTGTTGCCGGGAAGTCCCGACGACAGCAAGGCTGTTCTGAAGAAAATAGCCGGAGAACTTTCTCCGGGGGTCCATCTGTCGCTCATGTCGCAGTATCACCCCACGCCGTATGTAATTGACTATCCTGAACTGAACAGGATACTGTACAGGCACGAATATGATTCGGTTGTTGAGACCATGGAAAAGCTCGGATTCAGAAATGGCTGGGTCCAGGACATGGACAGTTACAGGAACTACCGCCCTGACTTCAGCAGGGAACATCCTTTTGAATAAATTTACCCGGAGTGAACCATCATGTCGCCGGTTGCATTCTAAACGCCAGGATTTTTAAGGATCAGCTGTTTATCAATATTGTCGCTGAGTTTATAATGTTTAATATGATCGCTGATCTTTTCACCAATGATCTCAATGTTATTCAGGTCAGCAGTTCCTCTTCCGGCCTGCGCGCAGTAGCTGAGCCATGCAACAGTGGTATAATCTATACCCATCAGTTCAATGCCAACACGGTCGGCCGCGAGCCAGTCGGTACTTGCAACGCATACCCTGTGATCAACCGGAGTTCCGTTGTTTGGTCCGTTCCCTTCCATCCCTTCGAAACCGTCTATAACGGCAAGGTGAGGATGCAAACGTGAGGACACATCATACAGGTTGTAGTTAATCCCCCTGAATCCGCTTCCGTGGACTATAGCCTTATCACTTCTTGAACCTTCCTTCCGGTTCCTCCCGAATGTAAATCCCTGGTCCTTGACAGGAGCTCCGAAAATAATGTTTTTAAGTGATAATGTGGCAATTGCCCTGTCGTGGGTCTTCATTCTGGCTACCGAAACAATATATGAGTCGGGGCTTAAAAGCACGCTTGAAAACCTAACGGGATGAGGCCTGAAGTCCTTTTCATCGAAAACGTATAAGATCTGAGATTTTTCCTGATCGAGATCCACGAATCTGACCGGATATTTCTTAGCCAGACTGAAGTAATTATAGTTACTGAATCCGTCAAAGGTGGGGCCGTTAGCTGCCGACTCTGCTATTACAACATTATCGAGTTTTTTAATAGATTTCAGGAATTCAAGTATTCCTTCCAGGGTATCAACATGCGTCGCGCACAGTGGAATATCAATTGATACATTGTTTGGCTTAAGAATCACCCGGCGGTTCCCAATAGCCTGACGGATCTGTTTTGAATAAGGTACCAGTGCACGGAACGCCATATCGGCCCGGTTGTTGCCCGTGGTAAGCCCGACGCTCGAACGGACTACATTGCCCTGAGACTGTTGTGAGGCAGGGGCATAGATGTTTGACGGAGCTGCAAAAGTGACTGCAAACCCGCCCATTACTGATGTCCTGAGGAAATTCCGGCGGCTTATGTTATTCATTTTGAAATTTTTTGTTATGTTTTTTCAAAGATAGCAATTGGCAGGATTTGTGAAAACAGAAAAGGGTTTTCAGAAAGAAATTTCCGGTTTGCGGGTGAAGGAGGAAGTTGACATAAATGAGAAATCAGTAATATAATACGTGGAATATTACATAGAATACTACGTAGAATGCTACATAGAATACTACGTAGAATACTACGTAGAATGCTACATAGATTATGGATTGCCCTTTTGTTCAATAAACTGGAAGGATTTGAATGTTAAACCATTTCAGGGTTTTGGATCATGGGGATGCATCTGCCGGGGGTAAACCGGAGGTTAATCATGGCAGACCGCTGCAGCGGGATTCGCGGTATGTAGCTGTCGCGGTTTTTACATGAATTTTTCCCTTTTCTGAAGGTTGAACAATGCTGCCATAAGGAAGAGGATGGTTCCGGTGATCAGGATGATCCTGTTTTTAAAAGTTATAATACTCCATGTCGTTTCATTTACATCAAAGGGAGGATCGTAAGGATTAAGAAAAATATTCCACTGGCTCTTACGGAGGGGATCCTCGAGTATCAGGAAAAAGAGGCCGAAAATTATCATTGCAACGGCAGTCCCGTTCCCGTTCCTTATCACTGTTGAGAGCATGAATGCCATCATCCCGAGGAAAAGCACAGGATACATTACCTGTGCAGTTAACCTGAATACCTGGAATTTCACTATCAGGAACGAGGAAAGGGAAGTGAATACCAGCAATATCAGCCAGGCAATCACAAAGATCAGTATGATCCTTACGAGCCAGACCTTGTAACGGTAATCTGGTATTCCGAAAAGGATCTCAATGGTTCGTGCATCCTGGTCGTTCTGGATCCCAAACACCGAAGGGTAGAATACAAGCAGAATACCAGAAAAAATGAAGACCCCAAAAAGGTCTGAAGCCCTTGAAATGTCGTTTGAAAAAACATAGATAACCGACAATCCGAGATAGAACAGTACAGATCCGCCCAGAAACCAGATGAACTTGTTGGCGAAGATTATCCTGAGGTTATAGAGGATCATCTTCCATATCAGGACAAAATAGTTTATCACATTATCAGTTTTCATGCCTGTTGTTATCCTTTTTTCTTAATAACCAAAGATATGCATCCTCGAGATTTGGGGTAGCATTAATCGCATTATCACGGGGTCTGGATTCCGATATTACCCTGACTCTCACCTGGTCGCCTTCCGACATGTGATGAACGACAAGATGATCCTCAACGAATTTCCCGAACTCGCCGGAAGGCATTTTAAACTGCCATACATGTCCTTCAGCCTGCAGGGTCATATCAGACGGTCTGCCCAGATATCTCAGTTTGCCTCTGTCAAGAACGGCCACCTGATTACATGAGCTTGAGATATCTTCGATTATATGTGTTGAGAATATCACCACCCTTTCACGGCTGAGCTCCACAAGGAGGTTTCTGAACCTTATCCTTTCTCGCGGATCGAGGCCGGCAGTGGGTTCATCAACAACAAGAATTCTTGGAAGGTGAAGCAGTATTAGGGCGATACCCATTCTCTGTTTCATACCGCCTGAAAAGGAGCCGATCTTGTCATGTCTCCTTTCCTCCATGTGGACAGCTTTCAGTACAAAGGTGACCCTTTCTTCCCTTGTGGCGGCATCGGCAATGTTCTTCAGAATCGCATGGTAATGCAGGTATTCGTGAGCTGTCATGTTTTCATAGCTGCCGAATTCCTGGGGAAGATATCCGATAAGTCCCTGCAGTTCCTCCCTTTTTTCCCGGGTGTCGAGTCCATTTATCCACACCTTTCCGTAACTCTGTTCCAGTATTCCGCAGATTATCCTCATTAATGTCGTCTTGCCTGCTCCATTAGGCCCCAGGAGGCCAAACATACCATTGCCGATATTTATCGAAACGCTGCTTAAAGCTTTGAAAGGTTTCTTCCTTTTGCCTATAAGGGGTACAGCCGAAACAACCTTATATATCGTTTTTCTGAAACCACGGAACCTTCCGTTAAGCCTGTATATATCAATGTTCTCTTCACTTAGCATTCTTCCGGTCGTGTAAATGAACAACCCTGTGAACCAGATAAACCCGAGTATCAGTACAACCGGAATATTATCCCATTTCATCTGGAACAGCAGGAGGTCGAAAAGGGGTATTATCCAGAAGACAAATGAATCGGAAACGGCGATTATTCTTCTCAGCTGTTTCTTTCCATCTTCCGCGCTCATGTTCCGGAAAAGTTCCCTGAAGCAGTTCCAGATTGAAAGCATGAAAAACCATGTGACCACACTGAAGAAGAAAATCCAGAATCCTTTCTGAAGGTAGAAGTAAGTGAACCAGACTATGAAAACCAGCAGCGGAAGCTGCCAGATTAACTGTGTCATGTCGCTCAGTTTCCTGTAATGTACCTGAAGCCCGAGGCGTTCTCTGATTCTCGCTCCTGCTTTCCATTCTCTCGACCATCTGCTTTCCCTTTCATAAATTTTTACAAGGTTCTGAATCCGGATACTGATGTTCTGGTCAGGAGGGATAACTGTTTCCCGGGCTTTTCTGAGGCTGTTCATCACAAACCAGGTTGAAGCCGGAACAATTATGACAGCTAAAATAGTTGTTATCAGTTTCCAGATGAATTTGTCAATATTGGTGAAGATCAGCAATACCAGAAGACCAAATACCAGAAGCTGGACAACTTTCATCTTCCAGTCGAGTGATCTGATCCAGTCGATTGAGTTTTCCAGACCAGAATAGAATGTCGGAATAAAGATAAGTGTCAGAAGTGTACTCAGAGTGAGGCCTCCTATAACGGTTATGGCAAAAGAAGCGCCGATAGCCGAGACAAATTCAGCCTTTCCCAGGGCAAGAGGCAGCATGGCAATAACCGTCGTTGAAGCCGTAATAAGAATTGGTCTTATCCTTGCCATTCCGGCTGTCATCAGAGCTCTTGACCTTCTGAAACCTCTTTTCCTGAGGATGTTTGTATAATCGATAAGGATGATCCCGTTATTGACAACAACGCCAAGCAGGATAAGGAATCCTGTAAGTGTGTTTGCATTCAGCAGTGAATTGCCCGTCAGTATAAGGGCTATAAGCGAGCCAAGCGCGGCAAGGGGTATGCTGAACAGAAGGACAAAAGGTATCACAAGCGATTCAAAAACTGCAGCAAGGATCATATAAATCAGGAGGAAAGCTATCCCGATGAGATTGTAAAAATCCTTCAGCTGGTTATCTTCATGGATAATCTCGACGACAAGTCCGGAAGGAATGTTAAGCCCCGAAATTATTGATTCAATTTCAGCCCGTGCACCTTCGAGAAGCTCTTTCGATGATTTGATCTCATCCTTGAAGTTATATGTTACTGTTATTCTCTTTTCCTGGTTTTCACGGTGGATGTTCCCGGTTCCATATGAAAATATGGTACTGGCAAGTTCCTGCATTTCCATTACAGCTCCCGACGAACTTGAGACCTCGAGATGCTTCAGGTCGTCGATCGTCTTGAATTCGTTTTCAGCGGAGGATGTGTCGTCATCGGCATATTTGATGATAATGTCGTAGCTCTGGGTGCCCTGTTTGAATTTGGCTCCGGATGAATATTCTCTGCCGAATGTTGCAAGGGCTGCAGAAAGGTTCATAAGGGTGAAGTTATTGCGGCCAAGGTAATCCATGTCAAAATGCAGCTGCACCTCAGGGGTGTTGTCCTGAATGCCGGCATTAACATTATCGATCGTTTCCAGGGCATCGATATAATTCTCAACATCTCCGGCCAGCTTTCGCATCTGTTCGAAATTCTGGCCCCTGATAACAACCTTCTCGGATTCGCTTCCGAAGCCAAGGAGATTTGCAAAATCATTTTCCGGATTGAATGATTCCCCGCCGCTGCCACCTCCTGTAAATCCGCCGCCTGTCGATATCTCATCCATGCTGATTTCGGCCGCTGAAATATTCTTTGTTCTTTCAGAAATATCGTTCTTAATTTCCGGCAGGGATCTTTCACTCCTTTTGTCCCAGTCTTTGAAGAGGTTCACTGTAACTGTGGCTTTGTCTTCTTCAATCCTGCTCACCAGGTCTTGCTTTTCGGGCAGAGAGGCAAGCCGTGATTCAATCTCTGCAACAACGGCATCTGTCTTCCGGAGTGTCGAACCTGCAGGCATGGCAACGCTGAGCCTGAATTCAGGGGTTTGTATTTCACGGTTGCTGCTGATGCTGAGTGTAAGACTTATCAGGAGGGCAGCAAAGAAGACCACAAGCGTCCCGATTATCGTTGCCGCCGGTTTCCTCATGCTCGCCTTGAGCACAAGGTGATAAGCCTGGATCAGCCGGTCGTGTATTGACAGTTTCTTGAATATCTGTGCCTCGCCTGATGATGTCCGGCACATAAGATAAAAAGTGGCCATGGGTATAAAAAGCAATGCCACTGCAAGAGAAACAAGGAGGGTTGATACGATAGATACTCCGATATTTTTCCCGATTATCCTTATAAGGAAGTTCGTTGAGAATATAAAAGGAAAGAAAACGATCACTGTTGTGAGGGTGGAAGCGAAGATTGAACGCCACACTTCTTTTGTCCCTTGCTTTACAGCTGTTCCCGGGTCCTTCCCCGAACCTGCAAGCCTGTAAATATTCTCGAGAACCACCACCGAGTTATCGACCAGCATTCCTATTGCCAGGGCTATTCCGACGAGGGTAAGGCTGTTTATTGAAATATTAAAGGCATAGAAGAAATTGAATGCCGTGTAAACCGATGCTGGTATTGATACGGCAATAATTGTGACCAGTCTTATATTCCTGAGGAAATACCAAAGGATGAGTACAGCAAGGAAGCCTCCGGTTACCGCGAGATTAATGATCTGGTCGATGTTCTTTTCCATTGTTTCGGCGCTGTTGTTCTGAACAACGATCTCGATACCCGACGAAGCCAGTTCGCTGTTAAGCTTTTTTACCTGATCGATTGCATCGTGTGACAGTTTTATGAGGTTTGACTGGTTGTCATTTACAAGCGTCATTGTGACAGCATCCATTCCGTTGACCCTGCTGTATGACTGTCGTTCCCTGACGCCATAGAATATTTCGGCAACGTCGTTAAGCAGGACAGGCCCCTGCTGCCTGACAATTATATTACCGATATCCTTTATATCCGTATATTCTGAAGAAATATTCACAAAAAGCTCATCGCTTCCGTCATACACTTTTCCGGCAAATGTCTTGTCGCTGCTGTTATTATTCAATACCTGGCTTATCAGTGCCGGTGTTATCCCAAGTGCTTTGCAGGCTTTCCGGTTAAGCCTTACCTCTACTGAATTTTCCTGTCCGCCATAAACCTGAACACCTGCTATTCCATCGATATTTTCAAATTCCGGCTTTATTTCACGATCTGTGATATTGCGAATTCTGTCTATGCCTCCTTCTCCTCTTACCTGAAGCGACATGAACTGGTTGTTCAGCTGCTCCAGGTCGATTTTTATCACGTTGATAATGAATTCTGAAGGAATAGTGCTTTTTACTATGTCAATTTTTTCCTGAAGCCGGAGGTTTGCATATTTAAGGTCGGAGTTTTTTGTATAATAAATAATGATGGTGCCATACTGCGAGGTAATGTTAGATTCTATTTTTTCAACATTTTCGAGTGTCCCCACAGCGCCTTCAATCGGTACGACAGCCTGATTTTCAATATAGGAAGGATCGAGTTCCAGTGGTGCAGCTACCTGAACTATCAATGCGGGCAGCTGGGCGTTCGGGATAAGTTCAACAGGGAGCTTTTTATAGGAAACGTAGCCCAGAAGCGACAGTCCCAGAAAGACCATCGTTATCAGAACTCTTCTTTTTAATACAAAATCCATAGCTTTTCCTGTATGAATCAGAAAGTTTCAGGAAGGTTTGCTTTCCTTCCCCGAATGAGATCCCCGAAGGTGTCGAATACCCAGTAAACGCAGGGTATTACCACAAGGGTAAGAATTGTTGATGAAACAAGTCCTCCTATCACTGCGTATGCCATCGGGGAACGCAGTGATGCGCTTTCACCGATCCCGATTGTAAGCGGCAGCAGGGCAAGTATAGTTGTAAGGCTTGTCATAAGTATAGGCCTTATTCTCTGCGACCCTGCCAATATTATTGCTTCCCTTTTATCGGTCCCGGCCAGCCGCAGCTGATTTATTCTGTCGATAAGAATAATTGCATTGTTCACGGCTATTCCTCCAAGCATTATAATACCGATGTAGGCCATCATATTAAGAGGTTTGCCAAGAATAAAAAATGTCAGGATGGTTCCAACACCTGCAAGAGGTATTGTTAACATAATAACAAAAGGCTGAAGAATGGATTCGAATTGTGAGGCAAGCACCATAAATACCAGAACAAGCGACAGGATCAGAGCAAATCTAAGGTTTGACGTCGATTCCTTTCTTTTCAGCTCCTCACCGGTGAACTCCATCTTGTAATCGGGAGGCAATGTTATTGATTTCAAAGATTCACGGGCTTCATTTACAACCTTGTCGAGTGGCTGGCCGCCCTTAATCATGGCATAAAGGTAACATGTCCTCGCCTGGTTCCTTCTTGTAATTTCTCCCGGGCTTATGACTTTTTTGATCACTGCAAGTTCGCTCAAAGGTACCTTTACGGTTCCAGCTGTTATTATAAGGTCGCGGAGCTGACCCAGGGAAACGTTTTCGAGCTTTATGGTGATGTCCTTCATTTCTCCGTCTTTTTCAAAAGTCCCTGCCGGTGATCCCTGCAGATAGCCTTTTATCTGGTTTATAACGCTTTCAGCAGTCACGTTGTAATAGCTGGTTTTGAACCTGTCGATTACAATGTCAACTTCGGGGGTCCCCTCATCAAGGGAGGTTGTAAGGTTGTAAAGTCCCGGGTTATTTAGCAGGACCGATTTTGATTCCTGAAGTAACCGTTCAAGTTCTGAAAAATTTTCGCCTGATATTTCGAGGGCAAAGGGCGATTCGGATGTTCCGAGAGAAGTCTGCAGTGCAGTTTCCTCTCTTGTAAATGTAACTTCAAGACCGGGGATGGTTGCAAGGTAGCTTTCGACCTGGCTTATCGCATTTTCGGTTTCTTTTGCATATTCGTCATTCAGGAATACTTTTATTGATGCCGTATTTTCTCCTTTTACGCCGTTATCCCGGATGAGTGTTGATGTATTGTCTTCTCCGGCCTGGGTATATATCAATTTAACTTTTTGTCCCAGGAGGTCCTTTATTATGCCTTCAGCCCTGACGGCTGTGCTGTTCGTCCTCTCAAGTCCCGTACCTTCAGGCAGCTTAAGTGATACAGTGAACTCGGCCGATTCGGATTTTGGCATGAACTCGCTTCCGAGATGAGGGACAATAAAGGCAGAGGCAGCAAGCATAATGGCCGAAAGGATAATGACAGTTTTACGATTATCTACGATTTTTCCAAGGAAAGATTTATACCATCTGAATTGTAGCGATGAGGTTAAAACCATATTTTGCCTTTCCTCGTGAAAAAGTGTGGAAAGCAGCATGGGAATTACAAGAAGGGCAACAAAAAGAGACGATAAAAGAGCAAAAGCCACAGTCCATGCCTGGTCTTTGAACATTTCGCCCGAAGCGCCGTGAAGGTAAACTATTGGCAGAAAAACCATGATCGTGGTTACAGTAGAAGCTGTAATCGCGCCTCCCACCTGGCCTGTTCCGGTGATAATTGATTCTTTGAACGACAGCCCTTCCTCCTTGTTACGGGTTATATTTTCCAGGACAACTATAGCATTATCGACAAGCATGCCAGCTCCCAGGGCAAGCCCTCCAAGAGTCATTATATTCAGGGTAAGGTTGTTAAAGTACATCAGGTTGAAAGTAGCAACTATGGAAACGGGGATTGCGATGCTTATTACCAGTGTGGTTCCTATCCTGCGGAGAAACACATAAAGAATCAGTACGGCCAGGATAATTCCTGCTATCAGAGTATTTTTAACCTCACCAATTGCATTGCTTATATATTTGCCCTGGTCGGTCACTTTAATGAACTGGTATCCTGGCAGGGCCTTTCCTATATCCCGGAAGCTCCTGTCGAGATTTTGCACTGCATTGACAGTATTGAATTTGGGTTCCTTGTAAATAGCAAGTCCGATGCATCTTTCGCCGTTAATTGTTACAATGTTGTCAGGATCCTTGTTTTCAAATTTCACTGAAGCGACATCTCTCAGGTACACAGGCACCCTTTCCGTTACTGAAACTGCTGATCTGTCGGTCGTCAGTCCCGTTCCGGTTGCTGCTGCCGGCTGTTTGAACCCGACAACAATGTTTTCAAGGTCTTTGAGATCTTCAAGTACGCTGACTCCTTTTATGACATATTTTGTTCCCATGTCGACAATGGATCCTCCCGAAACATTTCTGTTGTAATTGTTTATCTGGGCAGCTATTCCGTCGGTGGTAAGGCCGAATGATTCCAGGAGGTATTTATTTGTTTCAATAACAACCTCGCTTTCCTCCTTACCGACAAGTCTTACGTCGGCAACGCCTTCTATCCTTATGAGTTCATTACGGATGTAATTTTCAGCAACTTTCCTGAGGTCGTCCATGTTTTCAATAAGATCGTTTTTAAGACCGACAACCATTACCGGGGATGAATTAGGATCGTACTGTGATATTGTGAAATCCTCAAGGTCGGAGTTCTGGCTGAATGAATTAAGTTCTTTCTGGAGGTCAAGAAATGCTTCATCCATATCCTTGTTCCAGTTATATTCCACGGTAATAACAGCCGATCCTCCTCTTGAAACTGAAGATACCTGAACAACGTCGTTCTGGCGCATTGCAAGCGATTCTATGTTGTCTACATAATTCTTTTCGATTTCCTCAGGCGGCTTTTCGCCTGCTTTTAGTTCTATATAGATTTTAGGAGTGTTGAGGTCAGGGAAAAGGTCGGTACCCAGCTTGCCTAAAGAAATAAATCCAAGCAGGATAATTCCCAGTACCAGCATCAATACTGTTACAGGATTTTTTACAGCAAATCTGGCGATTTTATCCATACCGGGCTATTTAATGATTTTTACCTTTGACCTGTTGCCGAGTGTTTCAAACCCTCCTGTCACAATTCTTTCATTTCTTTCCAGGCCTCTTGTAACTTCGACATCCGTAAGGTTTTCAAGTCCTGTTTCAATAATCCTTTCAGAAGCAACGCCCCTGTCGACTACAAAGACCGTTTTTCCCCTCTGCCTTGAAAGAATAATGTTTTTCGGTATCACAATTACCGAATCCCTGTGGTCAACGACTATATCGGCCTTTACAAACATTCCGGGCCTGAGGAGGAGATCGTGGTTATCGATTGAGACAGTCCCCTTGAAAGTCCGGGTGTCGGCATTTATGGCTGGCGACAGTTGGGTCACACTTCCAATTATTGTATCTTCAGGGATTGTATAGTTGGTAAGTTTTACTGTTTGTCCGGGCCTTATTTCATTGATGTATTTTTCAGGAAGCTGGACATCCATGTACATGGTTTTGTAATCCATTATTTTGACCATTGTAAGCCCTGCCTCCACCTGTGTTCCCTGTGTATGGTATGGCAGGTCAACAATAACTCCGCTCAGGGGAGATGAAATCCTTGTTTTTTCAAGCTGGAGTTTTGATGTCGCCACGGTTGTTTTGGCATTTTCATAGTTTATCTCTGCTGTTTTCAGCTCCTTTTGGGTCACACCGCCTTTTTCATAAAGCGATTGTTGTTTTTTAAGTTCACTTTCCATAAGCTCGAGATTCAGCTGGTTGGTTTCCATCTTTACGGAGTTGACATATTCCTGGTCTTCCAGGCGGATAATGACATCGCCGGCATTAACTTTATCGCCCATCTGCCACAGCCTGCCTGTCGAAGGATTCTTCTCAAGGAAATAGGATGCAGATATTTTTGATTTGAGCTCTATCTCGCCTTTAGGGAAAGCTGTGCCGGTCGTATTTATAAATTCTTCTATTGATTTAACCTTCAGCTCTTCGACTGTGACCGGTATTTCGACATCTCCGGCAAGGGTCTGGTCCTGATTCCTGCAACCGGCAGCAAATGAAAGGACAACTGCGAATAAGATCAGATTCTTTTTCATATGGGGTATATTTATTTTTCCAATTCCATAACTGGTGAAACCTGTTCTTTTTTCTCGAAATCATAAAGAGTCTGGATCTTCAGGTTCAGCAGTTCGAGTTTGTATGATATAAGTGAATTTGTATAGGAGAGCTGTTTCTGCGAGAGCTGTTCCTGGAACAGATTAAGGTCCATCCCGGTAAGGTCGCCGTTTCTGTATCTTTCGAGGTTGAGATCGTAGGTTAGCTGTGCATTTGTGACATTTTGACGGGCTATGGCAATCTGGTTCCTGAGGTTTATCAGGTTACGGTAAACCTGCCGTATGCCGAGTATTATATTATTCCGTTCCTCGTCGAACGAAACATTCGCGGCTTCAATTGTCGCTTCAGTTGCTTTGATCCTCGACTTCCTTTCACCCCAGTCCCACAGTGGGATTGTCAGCGACAGCGACACCTCTTCATTGTCAGTAGGGTTTGAATAGACATCTCCGAATTTCTCGTTGTCGCCGAACAATCCGACTGAGAGGCCGAGGCTTCCCTTGAATTCATTCAGCGCTTTTGTCTGAATCAGATCAAACTGTGATGATTCGATGTCGATTTTTCTCTGCCTGAGTTCCATCCTGTTTGCCAGGCCCTGATCGATTGCAAAGGAGATGTCAACATTTACTGTGTCGACAGAAATGTCGGGAAGTACAATTATATCGTCATACAGGCTCATCCCGATAAGTATTTTGAACTGGTCCTTTGCATTCTCAAGTTCAACCTGTTTGTTCTCGAAATCAGATTTTGCCGTGGCAAGGTTCAGCTCAGCCTGGAACATTTCCTCACGGGCCGATATACCTGCATCAACCTTGTTTTTTATAATATCATAGCTTTGCTGCATATTGGTAAAAGCCTGCCGGGCTATTTCCATACTCTGTTGCTGCTGATATACATAGTAAAATGCCTGTGTCACGCTTTTTTCAAGCGACATGAGCTGGATAGCATAACTGATCTTTGAATTTTCAAGAGCGAGCTCAAGTTCCTTAAGCTGGAGCTTTGTGCGGTTGTATGTGAAAAGAGGCTGGTCGAAGTTAAGCGAAAGGTCATTGCTGAATCCTTTTGTTGTCGAATTTGTATATTCCGAATATGAATCGCGGTAACCGAACCTGTTAACAAGGGAGACTCTTGCGTCGGTTAAGACTATCGGCTGTGAAACTGTGAAAAGACCATAGCTTTCGGTGGTCTTCATTGAATTCCACTTTGATATGAGGTCGTTGAATGATCTGTTCTGGCTGTATCCGACAGGATTGACGGTAAGCGAGAACTGGGATTTAAGGGCTGCATTCTGGGCGTTGAGGTTTTCCTGGCTCCTGATAAGGCTGAGTCTGGTCTTCTTCATTGAAGGGCTGTTTGATTCGGCTATGTCGAGGGCCCGGGTAAGGGTCAGCCCCTGTTGTGAATAGCCAGTCGTGAACCAAATTGATAATACAGTGAATGTCAATCTTTTTATTATGCTAAGCTGTCTCATGTAATGAGGAATTATTAATGAAATTTCAATTTACCCTGACCCATTTTATGGCATCCCCTATCACCATTCTGCCGGTCGATTTGTTGGAGAGCTCTACTTTTGCACTGTCGGATGATATGTAATACCTTCCAAGCATGTTCCAGCCCGGTTCTGCATTGTCATATTCAATGGTCACCTCTTCGGTGCCTTCATCATGATATATTGTATAATGAAGATCCTTGAATACATTATCGCCTTCCCTGTCGCCTTCCTGCCCGGGAGGAGACAGGGGTGCCGCTGATCCGCTGCTGATTGTCATCCTGTTGCCTGTCATGCCGATATAGCAGTAAATATCGTAAAAGCCTGGCTTGTCGATTTTTGCTTTCCATGCTATTTTCCTTTGCTCCCGCAAAGCACGGGTATATACGGCAGATCTGATATATTTGCCATAATATGACCACATTACAACAGGTTGCCAGTATTCGGGGGCCCAGAACATGTTAATATTGTCATATCCGGCACCGCTTCTTTTCTTAATGCCAAGCAATTTTTTGAGGCGGCTTTGATTTTCAACATTTCCGTCATGGAATCCGGGATCTTCATTATCGGTTATTATTTCGCCAGGGAAGCTGGATTCAGGCATTGATGCCAGCAGTTCTTCACCTTCGGAAAGGGTGGGCATGTTTCCGGGTCTTTTTATCTCATCTATCGGAAGATTGATTTCGCCGGGTATATTCTTTGAAAACAGGGTATTAACCAGGAGGGCCCTTGGTTCATAGTCAAGTATTATGTTTATTTTCTTTGATTCGCGTGGCCCCAGAATTACAATTTTCGAAATATCACCTGCCTCCATGCCTCTTCCCTGCATTGAGATGAAATAGGATACAGATCCGGGCGTGCTCCGGACCGAACCCGACATTTCTCCTCCCGGTCCGCTTCCTCCCGTTCTAAACGAAATATTGAATATTCCGGCAACCGGTTCCGGGTTTGATACAATGAACGACACCAGGTATTTTGTCATGTCATCAACAATGACCTGGCCGGCCTGCAGGTTGCTGAACAGAAAACCAGGCTGTTCCCTGTTGTTGAACCAGTCGTGAAGATATGGGTAGAATTCAAATCCGAATTTTTCCTTCATATCGTTGTTGAAGGTAAGTATGTCAACGGTCCGGAACTTATTATCATCGAGGTATTTTGAGAACCATGCCCTGAATTCGTCAATACCAGCCTTCGACCTGAAAAGGTTGAAAAGATAGTCGCCCTTTAGAGTCAGCACTATTCTCAGGGTATCACCTTTGGGATTCTGCGACAGTATGTTCCTGAAGCTTGAATTTCTGAGAATCAGATTTGCCCTGTCATTATCTGTAAGTCCGCCGGAAATTTCTCTGAAACCTGATTGTGGCTCGACCTGTTTTTGCAGGTGCGATTCAAAGACTGCATTAATGACAGGGTATTCGGAGGATGAAAAGTTATTTTTGAAAAAATAAAAGCTTGAGCCCAATCTGTACCTGACAGGCTCATTGATTGCCACACCATTTACAAACCTGAAATCCTCACCACTTATGAATGTATTTCTGATAAAGTCGTTAAAAATCCTGACCTGTAGTTCCTTATCGGTAATCACCTGGTTGTTTCTAGCCATTCTTTTTTTCTGCTGGGTAAACCTCTTTCCGAAACCTGCGTTCCTCAGAGTTGAGAGCATTTCCGGAAGAAGCACCATCGATGGCTGAAGTTCGGCTCTGGTCTGGGTATTCATTCTCGGGTAAGAAAAAAACTGTATTGGTACCTCAACAAGGCTCAGCTGTTTGAATGGATATGAAGTAGAAAAACTTGTCTCAAGATCTCTCATTATTCCGGAAACAAGAAATCCGAGAGTGTCTTTCAAAAGTGACAGATCGGCTTTGTAATAATCGTGACCCGGGAAATAGTATGTCAGATAGGATACAGAGTCGACAGTCAGGGTATCTGACTTATAATTTCCGATGGCAAGTGTTATTCCTGTGAGCGGGGAGCCGGGTCTGAAAGTATAATATCCGTCTTCATTTTGCATATTACCCTGCGAGACTGGAACGAGGCCATCATGTGGCTTTACCCTCAGGGTGTATTTTGCAAAATCGATCTTCACTCTTGCAGGGTTGGAGGGGTAGAAATTGAGCCCGGGCACCGGGTACCAGTATGTCTCAGGGGTGAGAAGAACAAAATCTTTATCAAGAAAAGCCTGCCGCCGGTTAACCCTGACCATCGCAATGAGATAGGGGTTTTCCTTAATGTTGCCGGAATAATCGGGATAGCAGAATGATTCGTCTATCGAACCTTCATAATATATTGTAAGAGAATCCTTTTCTCCGGGCGCAAGCCGCGGCGAAGAGGTGATCTCAATTATTTGCCTGTTCTGTTTGAAACTGATCTCCGAATTCCCAGTAGCGACCTTTGTCACCGTAAGGCCCGGATTAACAGAAAATAAAAGCTTTTCGAGAGGATCTTTATTGTTATTGATAAAATTAAGTTTTGCCGAGGCTGAGAAAGAGGCATTATTTTGCCGGAATTCCACTGAGGCATCTGTAAGGGTAACAAATTCTTCATTCTCATACTGACGGTTTGTCTCAACGGTAAGCTTTTTGACGAAAAGTTCTTTTTCATAAAATGACCAGGTTTTGTATCCGCAGATCACGGCGCCTGAAAAAAATACAATCATAAGTATCACGGAGAGCGAAGTATGAAGCCTTGATTGTGGAAGACGCCTGAACAGCAGGATGGTTGCCATTACAGTGGTTAGTCCCAGGAAGAGATAGAGCAGCCGCTGGTTCAATATTCTGCCGGGGTTATCAAATCCGATCAGGCCTGATTTGAAAACCGGGAATCCGAAAGCCATGTAATCAAATATAGAGCCCATTCTGTGAAAGAGCCAGAAAATGTCAAGAGCGGCTATCCCCAGAAGAATGAGAAAGGTAATTGCCTGGTTCCTGATAACTGACATAAGAAGAAAAGCAAGGCCCAGGCTGAAAATAATGGTGGGTACGGGAATTATCAGCAGGTATTGCAGGTATGACATCCAGTCGACTGTCATTCTTTTTGAAATCAAATTAATAATCAGGCCGATCAACAGGATGATCATATCGAGGCCGATGAAGAGTTTCAGTATTCCGAGGGTTTTCCCGAGAATGTATTCAAAATTCGACATCGATCTTGTGTAAAGGACTTCATTAGTGTCGACCTTCTTGTCTCTTTTCAGAAAATCCGATGCCAGGAAGATCACTATTATAGCCTGGCCGATGTTCAGCAGGTAAAGGTTGATGAGAGGCAACGATGAAGGAATGGAAACAAGATCCCAGTCTTCCTCTCCCACAGGTGAGAATATCCCTATGTTCATAAATGTGAAGACAAAGAGGGATCCGATCGAAAAAAGTCTGAAGAACCAGCTTCTTCTCAGAATCTTAGCCTCATATTTCGCTACACTTCTTATATTGTGAAAAGGTGCCATTTTTATTCTGATAAATCGGCATGAAGTTTATGTTCCATATAAAAGACATAGGCATGTTCGATGTTTGGAACCATGACCTCTGAATCAAATTCAGGAATGTCGTCGGATACTATCTGGACCTCCCATCCGTTTTCCACCGGCAATGTTGAGATGACATTGTATTTTTCCTTTACAATATTGTAATCTTGTTGTGCAAGGTTAAGTTTGAAAACATGGTTTTCGGCCTGTTTTACCAGGTTTTCGGGGGAGCCTGAGAAGACAAGTTCACCCCTGTTAAGGAGTGCCATTCCCTGGCAGGTAGATGAGATATCCCCTACAATGTGAGTCGAAAGAACAATTGTCACGTCGTGCTGACTCAACTGGGAAAGGATATTCCTGAATCTTATCCTTTCATCGGGGTCGAGCCCTGTTGTAGGTTCGTCGACGATTATTATCCTTGGGTTCCCTATAAGAGCCTGTGCAATACCGAGCCGTCTTTTCATTCCGCCCGAGAGGCGGTTGGCCTGTCGGTCGCGCACCTCAAGCAATCCAACCTGATCGAGAAGCCTGTCGACTTCAGAGAGTCTTTCTCTTTTGTTTTTCATCCCTGCCAGAGAACCTGAATAATCGAGAAATTCCCATGTCTTCAGAGATGTGAAAAACCTGAAGTCCTGTGGAAGGTAGCCGAGTATTCTTCGTATTTCTTTCCTGTGTTTCTGGATATCCATCCCGTCAACCATAACCATTCCGGATGTTGGTTTCATGAGGGTGACGAGAATCCGCATAAGTGTCGATTTCCCTGCTCCATTGGGTCCGAGAAGCCCGAACATCCCTGTTCCGAATTCAAGGTTAATATCTTTAAGGGCATGGTTGCCGTTTGGATATATTTTATTCAGTCCCTGAATCTCGATCTTCATATTTCGGGCAGTCTTAGGGTTTGGTTCTCATTTTTTGACGCTATAAAGACGGTGAGAGTTTCAAATGTGATGCCTGAAACATATGTTCTTTGGCATTAAATTTAAAATTATTAATTTCCGGTGATAACAGCTGTTGTCCGATTGATTTTCCAATTAAAACAAATTCATAATTTTGTAAGCTGAAAATTTCAGGGTGGCATTTATTACAAATAAGAGGAAAATTATAAATGATCCGGTTTATGGATTTATAAGTATCCCGGACGATTTGATATATGACATTGTAGGGCACCAATGGTTTCAGCGTCTTCGCAACATCAAGCAGCTCGGCCTTACAAGTTTTGTTTATCCCGGAGCCAACCACAGCAGGTTTCAGCATTGTCTTGGCGCTCTATATCTTATGGAGTCAGCTCTTGCCACTCTTAAGAGCAAGAATGTGGAAATATCTGACCGTGAAGAGCAGGCTGCTCTTGTCGCAATCCTGCTTCATGATATCGGGCACGGCCCCTTTTCACATGCTCTCGAGACTTCCCTGATAAACGGAATAGATCACGAAGCTCTTTCACTTCTGCTGATGGAACATATGAACGAAACATTTGGCAGAAGGCTTGACCTGGCGATTGAAATATTTAAAGGAACTTATAACCGCAGGTTTCTTCACGAGCTTATAGCGGGCCAGATGGACATGGACAGGCTCGATTACCTGAAGCGTGATTCGTTTTTTACCGGAGTTATTGAAGGTTCTGTAGGGTCAGACAGGATTATCAGAATGCTGAATGTTGTTGACGGGAGGCTGGTAATTGATGAAAAGGGCATATATTCTGTGGAGAAGTTTCTTATTGCAAGACGACTGATGTACTGGCAGGTTTATATGCACAAGACAGTTCTGTCTTCAGAAGGCCTGCTTGTGAATGTTCTTGCGAGGGCAAAGGAACTGGCCATGCAGGGGGTTGATCTTTATGCAACACCAGCGCTCAGGTTTTTCCTTTATAATAATATTGGTCAGGCGGAGCTTGAAAACAGGGGCGTTTTTACACCTGCTCTCATTGCCGCGAACTTTACGCGTCTTGATGACTCAGATATCCTTTCCTCTGCAAAATACTGGGCTGATCATGATGATCCTGTACTGGCTGACCTGGCCGGGCGTCTCATCAGCAGGAACCTGTTTGCTGTTGAACTTCAGAACCGCCCTTTCCCTGAAGACAGAATTGAGGAACTAAGGGAAAAAGCCCGCGTTATGATGAAAATTGATCAGCAGAACTCTAAATATTATATTTTTACCGACAGTATTTCAAATCTGACATATGCACCTGATGCCCCTGAAGTAAGGATTCTGCTTAAAAACGGAAAAACAGCCGGGATAAGGGAGGTTTCTGATATGTTTGACCATGACCTTTTGTCGGAAAAGGTCACAAAGTATTTTTTATGTTATCCAAAAGAACTCAGATAAAAACAAATAAAGGACATGGAATTTAATGCTTCAACAATTGCCGGATTCCTGAAGGGTGAGATAGTAGGTGATCCGGAAGTAAAGGTAAATACAATTGCTAAAATTGAAGAAGGTCATCCGGGAGCGCTGTCATTTCTGGCAAATCCCAAATATGAGCATTATATATATTCAACAAAATCTTCGATAGTGCTTGTCAACAGAAGCTTTGTTCCCTCGGATAAGGTTGAGGCAACCATGATTAAGGTTGACAATGCCTACGAGTCATTTGCATCACTTCTCCAGATGGTCGATGCAGCACGTCCCCGGAAAAAGGGTATCCACTCCACTGCCGTTATTGAGCCCTCTGCCAGGGTTGGGAACAATGTTTATATAGGGGCATACGTTTATGTTGGCGACAATTGTGTTATTGGTGATGGGTGCTCTCTTTATCCGCATGTTTTCGTGGGCGACAATACGAGCCTTGGGAATGGCTGCACCTTAAATCCGGGAGTTAAAATCTACCACGATTGTGTGATAGGCAATAATTGCATAATTCACGCCGGCTCTGTTATCGGAAGTGACGGGTTTGGTTTTGCACCCCAGTCTGAAAGTGAATTCATGAAGATTCCACAGCTTGGTAACGTTGTGCTCGAGGATAACGTTGAGATTGGCGCCAATGTTGCTATTGACAGGGCTACCATGGGTTCGACAATTATCAGGAAGGGAGTTAAGCTCGACAACCTTATACAGGTGGGGCATAATGTTGAAATTGGCGAAAATACTGTTATGGCCGGACAATGCGGAGTAGCCGGATCGTCAAAGATAGGGAAGAACTGTATGTTTGGGGGCCAGGTTGGAATTTCGGGGCATATTAAAATTGCCGATGGAGTTAAAATAGGGGCCCAGTCGGGTGTTCCTGGCGACATAAAACAAGAAGATTCAATATTGCTCGGATATCCTGCCATTGATCACCGTGATTTCCTCAGGTCAGCCATTCTGTTCAAAAAACTTCCGGAGATGAAGACCAAGCTTGATTCACTTCAAAAGCAGATGGAATCGTTGAAAAAAAAGTGATATGGTATCACCGGTATCATTAAGGATGCATTATAAAAGGCTTGATCATTTGATAGTTCGGTTTTTTTGATTTTTTTTGTACCCGGATTGCAAAAACTATTGATCAGGGATGAGTGAGAAACAAAGAACACTTGCAAAAGAGGTTACACTTAGCGGGAGAGGTCTGCATACCGGAGTGAATGTCAACATTACTTTCAAGCCGGCTCCGGCCAATCATGGATACAAATTCTGCAGAATTGATCTTCCCGGGAAGCCGGTAATAGATGCAGTGGCAGAGAATGTCACCGACACATCGCGGGGGACGACCCTTGTACAGAACAACGCTTCTGTTTCAACCATTGAGCATGCTCTTGCAGCTCTTCACGGCCTCAGGGTCGATAATGCGCTTATAGAACTTGACGGGCCGGAAGCTCCGATAATGGGAGGTGCGGCCTGGAAATTCACGGAAGCTCTCAAATCAGCCGGATTCACAGAGCTGAAGGAAGACAGGAATTATTTCGTGGTTAAGCAAAAGATAGTTTATTCGGATGAAGAACATGGAGTTGACCTTATAGTCTATCCGGATGATCATCTTAGCATAAACGTCCTTATTGATTATAATTCCAAAGTCCTCGGGAACCAGTATGCCATACTTGATTCTATCGATGACTTTGAAGAAGAAATAAGCAAGAGCCGGACATTTGTGTTTTTTCATGAACTTGAGCCGCTTCACAGGATGGGTCTCATCAGGGGGGGAGATCTCGACAATGCCGTTGTTATTCTTGAAAAAGAGGTAGAGCAGGAGGAGATTGACAGGATAGCAAAGATGTTCAACAGGCCGGGGATAAATAAGCACACGGCAGGAATACTCAACAATACCGAGCTAAGGTACCCTAATGAACCTGCCCGCCATAAACTGCTCGATATAATGGGAGATCTGGCTCTTGTCGGTCAGCCGATTAAAGGGAAGGTAGTTGCAACACGACCCGGTCATTATGCAAATACACGACTGGCCAAACTTATCAGACAGGAGATAAAAAAAGCTCATTCGAAAAAGAATGTACCAGAATATGACCCTTCAATTCCTCCGGTATATACGCTTGAAGAAATAAAGAAACGTCTGCCGCACAGGTATCCCTTCCTCCTTGTTGATAAAATTATCTCACTCGACGAAACTACTGTGGTAGGCATTAAGAATGTGACTTTTGATGAACATTTCTTCCAGGGTCACTTCCCGGATGAACCTGTTATGCCCGGGGTTCTGATCGTCGAATCGCTTGCACAATGCGGCGGACTTCTTGTACTGAGCGGGGTTGAGGAACCTGAGAAATATTCGACCTATTTCCTTAAGATCGACAAGCTTAAATTCAAACATAAGGTTGTGCCGGGCGATACTCTTTTGCTTAAGATGGAACTCGTTGAACCGATGAGGAGAGGAATAGTTATGATGTACGGGCAGGCTTTTGTCGGAAATCATCTTGTAGCTGAAGGTGAAATGACAGCCCAGGTAATTAAAAACAAATAATCTTAAAAAATGATTTCAAATCTGGCATTTGTGCATCCGGGGGCGAGGCTGGCTGAAAATATCACCGTGGAACCTTTTGCCTATATAGATAACAATGTTGAAATAGGTGAAGGTTCATGGATAGGCCCTCATTCTACAATTCTTTACGGAGCCAGGATAGGAAAAAACTGCAAGGTCTTCCCTACAGCTGTTGTTTCGGCAATTCCCCAGGACCTGAAATTTGTAGGGGAGGAAACTACTGCTGAAATAGGGGATGGTACGACGCTCAGGGAAGGATCAACAGTAAACAGGGGTACGGTGGCAGCCGGTAAAACCGTAGTGGGAAGGAACTGCCTGATTATGGCATATGCCCATGTAGGCCACGACTGCCAGGTAGGGGATAACTGCATACTTGGCAATGGAACGGGGCTTGCAGGTGAGGTTAAAGTTGATGACTGGGCAATAATCAGTGCCGGATCGCTTGTCCACCAGTTCTCAAGGATTGGCGGTCATGCATTTATCGGAGGAGGATCAAAGGTAAGAACCGATGTTCCCCCGTTCATTAAAGCTGACAGGGATCCTCTTTCATATATGGGTCTTAATTCGGTGGGGCTTACCCGCAGAGGATTTGATACCGAAAGGATCAATAATATCCATAACATTTACAGGGCTATTTACCTGAACGGAATGAATATCTCCCAGGCACTTAATTTTATTGAAAAGGAAATGATATCTTCGCCCGACAGGGATTATATTCTCGAATTCATAAGAAAATCGGAAAGAGGAATAATAAGGGGTCCAAGATAGTTTCATCCTTCCGATGTTTCCCACCCCTGAGCCTTAAGGGTTATTTCTGATCCTTCCTCGTTTATCAGCTTATATTCAAGACCGGCATTTGTCATATGACCGATTATTGAAACGCCCGGAATGTTCCTTATCCTGTCGGCGCAATCAACCGGAACTGTAAAGAGCAGTTCAAAATCCTCACCGCCGTTCAGCGCGGGAGTTGCCGGATCCATCTGAAACTCTTCGGCCGCTTTCGATGTCTCAAGGTCGATTGGTATCTTTTCATACCAGATCCTGCAACCTGTGCCTGAAAGCCTGCTGACATGAATGAGATCTGATGCCAGACCGTCGGAGACATCTATCATTGCCGTTGGCTTTATATTCGCTTCTTTAAGGAATCTGAGGACATTTGCCGGAAATTCCGGCTTCAGTTGCCTTTCGATAATGTATTCGAAACCAGTAAAATCTGGTTTGAAGCCGCTTTCCCTGCTGAACAGTTTCCTCTCTCTCTCAAGGATCTGAAGCCCCATGAAGGCAGCTCCGAAGTTGCCTGTAACACAAATCAGATCATTCGGACATGCTCCATCCCTGCCAACGAGCTGATCCCTTGCAACTGTTCCGGTTGCAGTCACACTCAGGGTAAGCCCGGTAAGGGAACTTGTTATATCACCGCCGGCAAGATCAATATTGTATTTCCGGCAGGCAAGGAGTATTCCCTCATAAAGCTCCGTAACTTTTTCAACTGAAAACTTCGAGCTTAATCCGAGTCCGATAAGTATCTGCCCCGGGACACCGTTCATGGCGTAAATATCGGAAATTGCCCTTATGACAGTTTTATAGCCAAGATGCCTGAGGGGGGTGTAAATAAGATTGAAATGGATCCCCTCGAGAAGGAGGTCAGTGGAGACCAGCGACAGTTCTCCTGAAGCATCGATTACTGCCGAATCATCCCCGATTCCTTTGACTGTGCCACTGTTTTTGGCTGAAACATTTTTTGTCAGATGATCTAAAAGTCCGAATTTACCGAATTTTCCGATAGGGGTCTGGCTGTTTTCAGGATTGCTCATTATACAAAACTATATAATCAGTTAATGTTTAACAAATATCATGTATGGATAATTCTCCGGCCAAATGGATTGATTGCCAACTCAGTAAGTTTAAAATGCTGAGTGCCGAATGGTATTCCGATGATGGTAAAACAAAGGATCACACCCAGGAAGGCGTGGGTCAGGGCTATCCAGATGCCACCGCAAAGAAGCCACAAAATATTCATCAGAACATTCAGGCAGCCTGATCCCTTCTCGGCGATCCTGCTTGTGCGGCCAAATGGCCAGACAGCAAGTGATCCCATTTTAAGAGTCTGAAGTCCGAAGGGGATACCTATTATGGTTATCATAAGTATCAGACTTCCTATGAAGTATTCAACAGCTATTATTATGCCGCCAAAAATAAGCCAGACGAGATTACCAAGGATCTTCATTTCTTTCCGGTCAGATTATTCAAGTATGATGGTTTTATCTTTCGGATATTTAACCGAATATGTAAGTATTAGCTGCCGGGTTTCCTGAGGTTTCAGATCAAGATCCCATTTTACCTCACCTGTCTGGGGATTAAACTTTGCTCCGGTAAGCTCGACAGCATTAACTTCGATGCCGCTGTTCGACGAAACCGGGATCTGATCATTCACGGCAATCCTTATTGCAGTATTCTTGTTGTTACGCAGGGTAATCAGAAATGAATATGTCTCGGTTTTGTTCGATCCGAGGGTTCGTTTGCTGGTGTAATCCTGCCTTTTTTCCCTTTTAACGAGGATGCTGTTGTCAGTGCCAAGAGAAACAGTCAGGGTGTCTTTAAGCTGATTTACATTCATAAAGGATTTTCCAACAAAAGTGTTCTCAAAATAGAGAGTGGCTTCCCCGCTAATAAGTCCCTGGTTTGCCCAGTCTGTTATATTTCCCGTAAGATAAGCCAGCGGGGACAGTTTGGGAACTGTCAGGTATTTGAATCCGGCAGGAGTGGTTGTCCGCTGTATTTCAATTGTCTGAACCTTACCGTCAGGTTCCAGAGTATAGGGAACTGTAATGTCGAAGATGACAGTTGTCTCACCGGTTCTTTTGTCGACAGGAGCAGGCGCGACTTCAGCTTCCTTCATTTCAGCAGTTTTTGCAGCGTCCATTTCAGCCATGACCTGTTCGTTGGCACGTTTTACGCCTGAAGCATATCCGCGCAAAACAATGCCGGGTTTGGGTTCGGGGATGTAATAATCTATGAACCAGGTGTCTAGAACCGGTATGTCTCCTGCGATCCAGGGAGTCGCGTTGGAAAAACTCAATTTCACATCTTTCCATGTAACTCCTGTATTCTGATATACATTAGCTTTATAGAAAAAAGTGACCGGTCTGGTAATATCATCAACTCTGATATCATATGAAGGGTACCAGCCCGCATTGCTTACCACATAGGAAAATGACAATTTCCCCGATGAAGGTTTTGATGAGCTCACCGACACAGTAATTACTCCCGAAGGAAGCTGTTGTTTTCCGAATTTGTCGGAGATCTGTTTCTGCAGATCGGCTATCTGTTTTTCATAATCCCTTATGATACGGGTTTTTTTGAGGACAGCAGTCTTAACCTGATCCATACTGTTTGTGTACAGATCCATGACATTTTTGAACTGTTCCGCTGAGAATGTCGTTTCCTTGACAAGCATTGCCCTGTTAGCGACAAGAAAGGATTCTTTCTCCTGGAGTACCGTGACAGTAGTTTTTTCGTCCTCAACTTTCGCCTGAAGGGTTTCAATCTGATTCCGGATGTTTCTTACCTCAGGAAGCTCCTCAAGATTTTCCAGGTAATTGTTCTGCTGGTTAACTGACATTATGACGAAGTCGCCATATCCTTTTACCTGAATGCTCCGGGGATCGATATACGGTGAGAGGCCCGTGAGCCGAAGAAGCGACGGTCCTGCAGGAATTTCAATCGTTGCTTCATGCGTCACCTGGGCCCTGTCGGGATAAACAGTAACATGTTTTACGGGTGCCTTTATGTCCTTCTCCTGATCGGCATAAACAGACATGAAAGTTGCCTGAAGAATTATGAAAAGTGTGATAAGGTTTTTCATTGCTGAATGATTTTGGAGAATAAAGATAAAATTTTTAGTAAGAGTACGATTACAATTATCGGGCCGAAATGAGGCGGCTGAACAGGAAAGTGAAGATTATTATCTGAATGTTTGCTTTTGAAGGGTTTGTGAAGAAAACGCAGAGAAAGCAAAACGGCAACGTAGAAAGCATAAAAATGACACAGGGGTCATCGGCCCCTGTGTCAAGAGTATTAATATGACAAAAATAATTACAGGCTATTTTGTGAAATCAATATAAGCTGCCGCACCGCCATTGTCTTCAGTTCCGTGGCCGGCCATCGGGCAGCCGGGTACAGGGCAGTTTATGATCTTGTGTTCCTTATTATCGGCAGGTTCCCATCCCATAATCAGATACAGTGTGAAAAAGCCGATTATGTATGCAACAGCAACGTGCCAGCCTTTTTTAAGCCACAGGATCACGTTACGTCCTTCAGGGAATTTATTTGTTATGGCAACTCCTGCTGATGATCCGAACCAGACCATTGAACCACCGAAGCCTACTGTATATGCAAGCATACCCCAGTCGTAATGACCCTGGTCGAGGCAAAGTTTCGTAAGCGGGATGTTGTCGAACACAGATGACAGGAAACCAAGTGCAAATGCTGTTGCCCATGATGCATTCGGCAGTTCTTCCACAGGCATAAGGGATGCACAAGTGACAAGGCAAAGAAGGAAAATTGTACCTTTAATTGCTCCAGGGACCTCTTTCCATGGGATCTTACGGATGAAGGATCCCAAAACTATAGCGATCCATACTCCGAGAGCAGGCATATCGTAAACGACATTGGAAATTATTGCCCCGGCAAGAATCAGGGCAACAATGAACAATTTGCCCCCGTCGATCCTGACATCAGGAGAGGCTTCTTTCTGGATAGGCTGGTACTTATCCTGCTGGCGGGAGCCAAACCAGGCAAAGAAAAGCATGGCTGCCGCTGCAGCAACATAGGCATGCAGGACGTTTAAAGCAGGCACACCGTCGATCCACATCATTGTGGTAGTGGTATCCCCCACGACGCTTCCTGATCCTCCGGCATTGCTTGATGCCACCAGTGCGGCAATATAGCCTATATGCACCTTATTCTTGAAAACCACAAGGGCAATTGTTCCGCCTATGAGGGCTGCCGCAATATTGTCGAGAAAGGAGGAAAGAATAAATACAAAAACAAGCAGAAGGAAAGGGCCCTTCCAGTCATCGGGAAGATATTTAGGAAGTATATCAGGTACACCTGACTCTTCAAATATTTTTGAGAGTATCGCAAATCCGAGCAGGAGACCAAGCAAATTGAGTATTATACCCCATTCACCCTGCCTGAGTTCCTTATCCATAAGCTGCTCGCTCATCGGTGTTGTACCGAAGAAATGTTCAAAAAAATGAAAGCCCGGATCAAAAATGAACTTAAAGGCAAGAAGAACAGTCAATCCGGTCACGGCAACCCAGAAGGTCTGTTTGTGGAGCAATGCCACGCCGAGAAGTATAAGGCCGAAAATTATGAATTCAACACGTACCGGTCCGATCATGGGCACCTTGCCATCAGCCGCAAAAAGACCAAGCGGCATAATCAAAGTCAGTGCAGAAAGTAAGATCTTTTTATCGTACTTTTCAGCAATTTTCCTGATTGAAGTGAGCATAGAAAAAATTTTATTTTCAGATTAATTTCAAAATTTAACAAGGCGCCAAATTATAAATAATTTCAAGCCGATTTAAGAAACGGGATATTACTTTTAATGATTTTTATCATTAATGGCGGATATGCAATTTTTCGGAATCAATTTATCCCCGTATCCCTATTTTTTTAATATTTTTGCATTTTTATTTAGATTAAATTTAAATTAAAAGATTGCAGAATCAACAATTAACATTTCAGTTTGTTAATAATTGAGGCTGATTGTGGCTTTAAACAGGATGAAATGGAAAATGATCAGGATAAGATATTGAACGATGCAACTTCAGGTGAATATAAGTACGGGTTTTATACTGACATTGATACCGACAAGATTCCCAAAGGGTTAAATGAAGATATAATACGTCTTATTTCAGAAAAGAAGCAAGAACCTGACTGGCTGTTTGAATTCAGACTGAAGTCATACAGGCATTGGCAGAGTATGAAAATGCCTTCATGGGCGAACCTGAAAATTCCTCCGATTAATTATCAGGATATTATTTATTATGCGGCACCCAGGCAGAAGGTCTCTCCGGCCGGTCTCGACGACATTGATCCCGAACTGAAAAAGACTTTTGACAAATTGGGAATCCCGCTTGAAGAACAGAAACATCTTTCGGGTGTTGCCGTTGATGCCGTCATGGACAGTATTTCAGTGAAGACCACTTTCAGGGAAACCCTCGCAGAGCTTGGCATCATCTTCTGTTCTTTCAGCGAGGCTGTAAAGGAGTATCCCGAACTTGTCAGGAGGTATATGGGAACTGTTGTCCCGTATACCGACAATTTCTTTGCATCCCTTAATTCGGCAGTATTCAGCGACGGGTCATTCTGCTATGTTCCAAAAGGCGTAAGATGCCCCATGGAATTGTCGACATATTTCAGGATAAATGCAAGCAATACTGGCCAGTTTGAGCGCACGCTTCTGGTTGCCGATGAAGAGAGTTTTGTCAGTTATCTCGAAGGCTGCACGGCGCCGATGAGGGATGAAAATCAACTTCATGCTGCCGTTGTCGAGATAATTGCGGAGAACAATGCCGAAGTAAAATATTCGACTGTCCAGAACTGGTATCCCGGCGACAAGGATGGAAAGGGAGGAATCTTCAATTTTGTCACAAAAAGAGGTATGTGCAGGGGAGAAAATTCGAAAATATCATGGACACAGGTAGAAACGGGATCAGCGATTACATGGAAATACCCTTCCTGCATTCTGAAGGGTGACAACTCGACAGGTGAGTTTTACTCGGTTGCGATAGCAAACAACCATCAGCAGGCTGATACCGGAACAAAAATGATCCATATGGGGAAAAATACAAAAAGCACGATTGTTTCCAAGGGAATTTCCGCAGGTTTTGGGCAGAACAGTTACCGCGGGCTCGTAAAGGTTCTGAGAAACGCTTCAAATGCCCGTAATTTTTCACAGTGCGACTCGTTGCTGCTCGGCGACAAATGCGGAGCCCATACATTTCCATATATTGAAGTCGACAACCAGACCGCCGTAGTTGAGCATGAAGCTACAACATCCAAAATAGGGGAGGATCAGATTTTTTACTGCAACCAGAGAGGTATATCGACAGAAGATGCCGTAGGGCTTATTGTAAATGGTTATGCAAGGGAAGTAATTAACAAACTTCCTATGGAATTTGCCGTAGAGGCACAGAAGCTCCTTCAGATAAGTCTCGAAGGCAGCGTGGGTTAGAACATTATCGTGGGTTGGAACTTTATTTTGATTATATCATATTATGCTGTACATTAAAGATTTATGGGCTTCCATCAACGGGAAAACAATCCTGAAGGGAATTAGCCTTGATGTTAAACCGGGTGAGGTCCATGCGATAATGGGTCCCAACGGATCAGGGAAAAGCACCCTTGCCGCAGTTCTCGCAGGAAGGGAATTCGTGAAAGTTGACGAGGGCCATGTAACATATCTCGGAAAGAATCTCCTCGACATGTCACCCGAGGAAAGGTCGAGGGAAGGTATTTTCCTGGGCTTTCAGTACCCGATTGAAATTCCGGGAGTCAGCATGGTGAATTTCATGAAGACAGCCGTAAATGAACACAGGAAACACAAAGGGCTGGATCAGCTTTCAGCATCCGATTTTCTGAAGCTTATGCGTGAAAAGAAGGAGCTTGTCGAGATAGACTCAAAGCTTGCCAACAGATCAGTCAATGAAGGTTTTTCGGGAGGGGAGAAAAAGAAAAATGAGATTTTTCAGATGGCCATGCTTGAACCAAAACTGGCCATCCTTGATGAGACAGACTCCGGGCTTGATATTGATGCTCTCAGAATTGTTGCAAACGGCGTAAATAAATTGAAAAGGCCTGATAATTCAACGATTGTGATCACTCATTACCAGCGCCTGCTTGATTATATTGTCCCAGATGTCGTTCATGTTCTGTACGACGGCAGGATCGTTAAGACCTCAGGAAAGGAACTTGCGCTTGAGCTTGAGGAAAAAGGATATGACTGGATTAAAAAAGAGGTTGATAATCAGGACTGAGATGAACGGAACATCTGAAGTAACAAATTATTATTCTGAATTATACGAGGCGAACATCAAAAAGATCACCGATGATTCTTCATCTTATATAAATTCTTTCAGAAGCAGTGCCTTTGAAGAGTTCCGTATGCTGGGCGTTCCGACAAGGAAAAATGAAGCCTACAAATACACAAATCTTGACCTCTTCTTCAAGCACGATTATAAAACTTATTTCATACCTGAAAAAACCGACTTCGAAAAAGCTGAGGATTTCAGATGTGATGTTACAAACCTTGATGCTCATGGCATTGTTCTTATGAACGGATTCTATCCAACGATTAACGGCAAACTCAGGGAACTGCCCGGTGGAATTACTATAGGAAGCCTTAATGAAGCTTCAAGGAAGTTTTCGGGGATTGTTGAAAAACATTATTCAAAATATGCCAAAAGCAAAACTGACGGTTTGGTCCACCTTAACACGGCAATGGCATCCGACGGTGTTTTTGTCCATGTCCCTCGCGGTGCACGGCTTTCAAAGCCTGTTCAGGTTGTAAATCTTGTCGATTCGGATGAAGATACGTTCAACCAGCACCGCAATTTAATTGTCGTGGAGAATAATGCAGAGCTGACAATAATAATATGTGACCATACTCTTTCTCCAAGGAAGTTCCTCACAAACGCAGTAACTGAAATCCATGTGGGTGAGAATGCCCGCTTCAACATCATAAGAGTGCAGAATGAGCATAACAATGCCTGCAAAATCACACACACCTTTATACATCAGGAGAGAAACAGCTACGCTTCATCTGCGAATATAACACTTCATGGGGGCCTTGTAAGGAACAGCACGTATCATTATCTCGGGGGAGAAGGAGCGGAGACCAATTCATTCGGATTGTTTCTTGCAGATAAGTGGCAGCATATCGACAACTTTGTAAATATTGACCATGCCTTTCCCAAATGTACAAGCAACCAGCTTTTCAAGGGAGTTCTCGACGAAATGGCAACAGGCGCGTTCAACGGACGTATTTATGTCGCTCCGGGGGCCCAGGGAACTCAGGCATATCAGAAAAACAACAATATCCTGCTTACCGATGATGCCAAAATGGACACAAAGCCACAGCTTGAGATATTCGCTGATGACGTCAAATGCAGCCATGGGGCAACAGTGGGGCAGCTCGATGATAATGCACTGTTCTATTTGCAGTCGAGAGGCATCGACAAGCGTCAGGCACGACTCATGCTGATGTTTGCCTTTGCGCATGAGGTAATACAGAATGTCAATGTTGAAGCTCTCAGAGAAAGAATGGACGGGCTTGTTATGCAACGACTTAAGGGTGAGCTTTCGAGATGTGCAAGTTGCATGGTAAAATGTGGTTAATTACAGGTTGCTGTGAAAGATATTTCTGAAATAAGGGCCGACTTTCCCATCCTGAACAGGAAAGTGTATGACAAGCCACTGATCTATTTTGATAACGGTGCCACGACACAGAAACCGCTTTGCGTACTCGATGCTGTCAGGGAGGTGTATACAAGGTATAACGGCAACATTCACAGGGGAGTTCATGCAATGAGCGATATGACTTCCGAAGCTTACGAAAATGCCAGGGAAACTGTGCGCTCATTCATAAATGCATCACTTCGTGAGGAGATCATATTTACCTCAGGTACGACCGGATCAATAAACAGTATAGCATTTTCGTTCGGCGAGAGATTTGTAAAGGAAGGTGATGAAATACTTGTAAGCAACCTCGAGCACCATGCCAACATTGTTCCATGGCAGATGATGTGCGAAAGAAAAGGAGCAAAGCTGAAAGTAATACCGGTCAACGACAATGGAGAGATAATCTTCGATGAATATCTGAAGTTGCTTTCAGCACGGACAAAAATCGTTGCCGTAACCCAGGTGTCAAATGCTCTCGGCACGATAGTCCCCGTAAACGACATCATTGAAGCCGCCCATGCACAAAACATACCTGTACTGGTTGACGGCGCACAGGGTATACAGCATGGCACTACAGACGTAAAACTGATGGACTGTGATTTCTATGCTTTCTCGGGGCATAAGATCTACGGGCCGACAGGTATAGGCGTCCTTTACGGGAAAGAAAAATGGCTCACCGAACTTCCTCCATGGCAGGGCGGAGGCGATATGGTTGATAAGGTTACTTTTGAAAAGACCACTTACAATGAACTGCCCTTTAAATTTGAGGCCGGAACAATGAACTATGCGGGCGCAATCGGACTCGCGAAGGCCCTTGATTATGTTTCAGGCACCGGAAGGGAAGAAATAGCGACGCGGGAAAGGCAGCTTCTTGAATATGCAAACAATCGGCTTTCAGGAATAAAAGGCCTTAAAATCTTTGGGAATTCTCCGGACAAGATTGCAACAATTTCATTTTTGCTCGACGGCATCCATCAATACGACACCGGAATGATACTCGACAAACTTGGCATTGCCGTCAGAACGGGCACACATTGTGCACAGCCCATAATGCAAAGATTTGGCATTGAAGGCACGGTTAGGGTTTCGATGTGTTTTTACAACACGACTGACGAGATCGATGCTCTTGGCACAGGAATTGAAAAGGTTATACAAATGTTTTCAAAACACTGAGGAATGACGGTTAACGAGGTTCAGGACAGCATTATTGAAGAGTTTTCGGTTTTTGACGACTGGATGGATAAATACAACCTCCTTATCGATATGGGGAAAGATCTTCCTGCAATAGACCCGAAATACAAGATGAAGGAATTCCTTATTGAAGGATGCCAGTCAAAGGTATGGCTTCATCCCGAGTATAACGGAGAAAAGATAAAATTCACTGCCGACAGCGATGCCATCATAACAAAAGGGATTGTTGGCTTGCTTATAAAGGTACTCTCGGGGAGAACCCCCGAAGAGATAATAGGGGCAGATCTGTATTTTATCGACAGGATTGGGCTCAGACAGAATCTGTCGCCTACAAGGTCGAATGGTCTGCTGGCAATGATACGGCAGATGAAATTATATGCAATGGCATTCAAAGCACAGAAGAAATAATTTCGGATTTTTGATTTCGCAACGTTGGCTGTCCTGTAAATCAGAAATAACAATTCCGAATTCCGAAACAATAAAACTGTAAATTTACACAGGACTAATAGGAGGGCAAAGATGGATCCGTCAGAACAGCTTGAAATTGAAACCAGGATCGTTGGGGTGCTGAAAAGCATTTACGATCCGGAGATACCAGTGAATATTTATGACCTTGGACTGATATACAATATTGACCTTGACGACGATCATGTTGTTCACATCACTATGACACTTACAGCGCCAAACTGCCCGATGGCAGATGACCTTGTGGAGGAGGTAAAATATAAGGTTACTGGTACGAAAGGTGTAAAGGACTGCGATCTGAAACTCACTTTCAATCCTCCGTGGGACAGGAGCATGCTAAGCGATGAAGCAAAGCTTGAACTGGGATTTTTATAGAATATCAAATGGCAGGCCCCTACGACAAGGCTGAATTCACCCGGCGGTTAAAGACGAGAGCATCAGAGCTCGGGTTCAATTTGTGCGGGATCGCAAGGGCGCGCAGACTCGAAGAGCTTGCCCCGCGATTCAGGGCCTGGCTCGACGCCGGCATGAACGACATTATGCATTATCTGGAGAGGGATCCGGAGAAAAGAATTGACCCGTCAGCCCTTCTGCCTGATGCACGGTCGCTGGTTGTCACGGGACTGAGCTATTATTCCAGAATAATGCAGAAGGACCCTGATGCCCCTCTGCTTTCGAGATATACATACGGAACAGATTATCATGATGTTATAAAAGGCAAGCTGAACAACCTTCTTTCTTGGATAGAAAAAAACATACCTGAAGTCTCGGGAAAGATAGTCGTCGACAGCTCTTCAATGACTGAGAAGGCATGGGCGAGGGAAGCAGGGCTGGGATGGCAGGGAAGAAATTCGCTAATTATAAATAAGGATATAGGATCATTCTTTTTCATCGGGATACTGATCCTGAATATTGACCTGACATTCGACGATCCGTTTGAAAAAGATCATTGCGGTGAATGCAGGATCTGTCAGGATAAATGCCCTACCGGTGCAATTAACGGCGACAAGACAATTGATGCCCGGAAATGCATTGCAAACTTAACAATTGAAAGGAGAGGTCCCGTTCCTGAAAACCTTGTTCGCTTTCTTGGCAGAAGAGTATATGGCTGCGATTTGTGCCAGGAGGTTTGTCCCTGGAACGAATCACCTGAGGTGGCCGGTACTCCGGAGTTTGAAATTGATGAGGAGATCGCCGTCATGACCGCTGAGGGATGGAAGAAACTTTCAGAGGAACAGTTCGCACGACTTTTCAGGAGAACGGCAATGAAAAGAGTTTCCTATGAAAAGATGATGTCAAATATTGAAGCCGTCATGAAATCATAATCCTTTCCTGTTACTCTTTATTTCTTTCAGATATTAATACCCGGTTTTATTGTTATTCTGTTAACAATGCTTTCGGGGAACATCATGAAAGAAAACGGGCAGACAGACCCAGCCGGGAATATATTATGGCCGGTCAAAACCTGAATATTTTATTCCCGAACCTTGTGTTTTGAATACAAAACCGCTGACAATGAATTTACGGGAATGGATCGTCGCCGGGTTGTTGCTTGTTTTTGTGTTATGAGGCACAGTTGTCACGGGAAAAAGGTAAGGCTGGTGAATTCCAGCCTTTTTAACCTAACCTGATGACTCTTTATATAATCAACTAACCTAACCTTCGTAATCCTTAAGGATATTCATCAGTTTCTGACGTGTAAAGAATATCCTGCTTTTAACAGTTCCTATTTTCAGTCCGAGCTTTTCAGCTATCTCATGATATTTAAAACCTTCGACGTGCATTTTAAACGGGATCCTGAATTCATCGCTTAATGATTCAATGGCCTTTTCAATCTCACCATGCGAGAAATCCGATTCAGGTGAGGTAAATCCTTTGTCGTGAGGCATGTTGAGGTAATACAGGTCCTGGGTTCCGTCGATTATTGTGTTTTCCTTGAGGTTCCGCCTGTAGTTGTTGATGAAGGTATTCTTCATTATCGTGAACACCCATGCCTTGAGGTTTGTATAATCAACGAATTTTTCCTTGTAAGTAATTGCTTTGAGATATGTATCCTGCACCAGATCGAGGGCGGAATCCCTGTCAGAAGTAAGGCTCATTGCAAACCTTTGAAGGTTGCTTTTCATCTCTATGAGGCTACTGTTGAATTCATGTGTCGTCATTGTCTGCTGTTTTTGATTGCAGGTACAAATATATGCAGCAAAAAAAGGATAAACAAATCTTAATATCTTAAAATCCCTGTATTAAGGAATCGTTCCAAATAGCGATACGACACAGAACGACTGACAGTGAGGCGAATATGAATGAAATTGACGCACCGGTATAAATTTCTGATAAATAGCGAAAGCCGGGTTTTGTTAACCCTTTGGCATGTCGGGAGCATTGTTTTTGTGAAGTTTCATGTGAAAAAAGACTTCTCAGCATCACCCAAACCTGTTTGATTTGCTTAAATATAATCGCGACTGCAACACTGCTTTTTCAGGCAACTTTCGTACTTTTAGAGAAAAAATGGATTTTAATATCAGACTGAGTAACGGTCAGGTTCTGAAAGGATTTATCAGGAGTCCCGGGTCTGACCTGCGTGCGGTGATAGTAATGGTACATGGTTTGGGTGAGCATATTCAGAGGTACAGGGACTGGGCCGATCGCTTTAACAATGAAAGTATAGGGTTTGCAGGTGTTGATCTCCCGGGTCACGGAAAATCAGATGGTAAAAAAGGACATATAAAGAACTATTCTGTGACAGATGAGATGATTTCAATTCTTCTGGGAGAATGTAAGAAGACTTTTCCCGGCACGCCTATGTTCCTTTACGGTCACAGTCTTGGAGGCGGAATAGTACTTGATTATCTTGTAAGGAACAAACCAAAAATAAAAGGAGCTGTTGTTACTTCCCCGTGGCTGAAGCTTTCATTTGAGCCTGAAAAGGCAAAAGTCAGGATGGCCGCATTTATGAAAGGTATTTTTCCCGGCCTTGTTCAGCCGTCAGGGCTTAACACAGTACATCTTTCACGCGACACTGAAGTTGTTGAAAGGTATAAAGCCGACCCCCTTGTTCACGGCAAGATATCGGTGAGTCTTTTCTGTTCCGCAATGAAAGCAGCAGAGAACGCGCTTGCCCGTGCACGGGATTTAGGTGTTCCGCTTCTTCTGATGCATGGGAGCGATGACCGGATTTGTTCACCGGAGGGAAGCAGGGAATTTGCTTCCTTAACGAAGCTGGCTGAATTGAAAATATGGGAAGGAGGTTACCACGAGCTTCATAACGAGCCCTTCAGGCATGAAGTATTCGGCTATATCGCTGGCTGGATAGACAAGCTGCTTAAGAGATAATTTATCTTTGACCTATGGAACTGAGAACCACATTCCCTATTGAACCTTCAAAGGAAAAGATATCCTATAATGATCCTGTAATGTTCATCGGTTCATGCTTTGCAACATCTATAGGGAAGCAGTTTGAAGCAGGCTGCATGCCTGTCATGATAAATCCGTCAGGTACTGTATATAATCCGGTATCAGTTTTGATAACAGTTAATGATATACTTAAAAACAGACGATTCGTACCGGAGGATCTTTATAATCATGAAGGCAGATGGATAAGTTTCAGTCACAGTACCGAATTTTCGTCAGTCGACAGGGATGAGGCGCTTGAAATGATAAATAAACGGACCGGGCAAGCGTCGGAATTCATGAAAGGGGCTCGCTTTCTGTTTATAACTTTTGGTACAGCAAGGATTTACAGATGGAGACAGTCAGGGGACATAGTTTCAAACTGCCACAAAATAGAGGCATCATCTTTTACCAGGGAATTGCTGGATGTTGATTATATTACCGGCCTCTGGAATGAACAGCTCGATATTCTCAGCAAGGTCTGCCCTCAACTCAGGGTGGTTTTTACAATTAGTCCGGTGCGTCACTGGAAAGACGGGCCGCATGGAAACCAGGTAAGCAAATCTGTCCTTTTCCTTGCAGTTGAAAAACTTCTCGGGCATCCGTCACATCCTTCATATTTTCCTGCCTATGAGATTGTTATGGATGATCTTCGCGATTACAGGTTTTATGGTGAGGACATGCTGCATCTTTCCGGCACGGCAGTGAATTATATCTGGGATGCTTTCTGCAGCTGTTATTTTGACAGCCATACAGCCGGATTATGGCAGGAAGTGGAAAAGATTTCAAGAGCAGTATCTCACAGGATACAGACTGAAGACAGGGACCAGATAAGGAGGTTCTCCGACAACATCCTGTCGAGAATTGACAAACTTGTCAGCAGCAATCCGGGTTTGGATCTGACAAAAGAGAGAAATTATTTCGTTGGGCTTAAGGATACTATTTAAACGTTGCAATCGCCTTGCGGAAATCGCCAGGATTTCTTGATATAATAATATTCTCAGGGATCTTCTTTTCCTGGGCTTCAGGGAAGTCGGTAAGGACTATTTTCCTGATAAGCAGGGATCTCCCGATGCTGCTGAAGTAGTTGATTTTCTTCCTGGCAAAGTCGAAGGCGGCAGAATTGACAATAAGGTATTCGAATGGTTTAATCTTATGTATCTCAATAACTTCAGAAGCAGGAAGGATTCCTCCTGTAAATATAACGTCGAAACCTCTTTTCTTGAGAAGGTATTTATAGAACAGGAAATTATTGTCTGACATGTAATCAGATGTATTTATCATGGCCACACATGATTTTGACCTTAGCAGCGGAACCTTCAGATTATAGTCTTCGATCGTGAGGATCTGCCTGACCGTGTTTCTGACAAACTGTTCCTGAGCTCTTGAAAGGCTTCCTGTTTGCCAGAGTATCCTTGATTTTTCGAGCAACGGCTGGTAGAAATGTATGTAGGCGTCTTCGATGCCGTAATTGTTCACGAAAGGAAGAAGAGCCTCCTTGAATTGAGATTCATTAAACCTGATTGCAGCCATCAGGATTTTTCCCGGCTGGAAGTTCTGGTCAGGACTTTCATCCTGGCTGCTAACAGTCATAACTTCTTTCAGCAGTTCATCTTCACTGAGCCTGGCTATTTTGGATATCTTAAGTCCATTTCTGTTCAGATATGCCACATTAAGTATCTTCTTGAGCTCAGTCTCATTGTAGGTTCTGATATTTGAATCAGTTCTGTCTGGTTCAAGTATTTTGTACCTTTTCTCCCATATCCTTATTGTATGGGCTTTGATTCCGGAAAAGCTTTCCAGATCCTTAATAGAAAAAACATTTACCCCTTCTTCCATCTCAGATTGTTATAAGTATAGTTTTTAGAAAATCCGGATCCCCAAATAAAAAAACAATCGCAAAATAAAATAGTTTCCTGCTGTTCAATTAACGAATTTTCCGCTTAGGCAGACCATTCCCCGTAAATCCGCCATATCAGAATAATAATTAAGCCCTATTCAGGATTCTCTATCATTATTTTTCTTACCACACGTGACCCGTCAGCAAAGCTTATTGTAACCAGGTACATGCCTCTTGTCGGTTTCTTGAGTAAGACCTTTGTTGAAGGGACAGGGTTTTTATACTGAGCCCTGAATATATCCTGACCGATCATATTTGTCACCTTAACCAGTGTCATTTCCTTTTCGGTCCGGATTGTAAAATTGTTCTGCCGGACAGGAACAGGAAAAATGGTTACAAGTGAGGTATTGTTTTCCCGCTGGACAGATTTTTGAGTCTCACTCCTGGCAATATTTATTGTATCATTCTGAGAATGAAGATCCGGCATGTATAATATAAATAAAATCAGGAGTAGAGTTTGCTTCATAAGCACCTTTTGTTAAATATGCGCAAAAACTGTGCTAAAGGTACACATTTTTATTTAATCTGTTTAGAGAAATTTTCTGCTTTTTCAAGATCCTCAGGAGTGTCGATACAAATGCTTTCCCATTCAGTCAAAGCGGTTCTGATCCTGTATCCGTTCTCAAGCCACCGGTTCTGTTCCAGCGATTCTGCTTTTTCGAGGAGGCTTCCCGGCAGTGCTGTTATTTTGTTGAGAGTTCCAGCCCGGTAAGCATACAATCCGAGGTGTTTGTAATATTGATGAACCTTTGTCCAGTCATTTATCGGGGCATCCCTGAAGAAGGGAATAATGCTCCTGCTGAAATAGATTGCATTTCCCGAAGTGTCAATTATTACCTTTGGATGGTTGGGATTTGCCAAATCTTCTCCGGGCGACACTCTGCGGATAAGGGTAGCTATTTCCACTGTCTTATCGGAAAAACATGAAATGAGCAGTTCAATCTGTTCGGGTCTGATAAATGGTTCGTCGCCCTGGATATTCACGACAACATCGGTTGAAATGCCCTTTTCATCTGTAATCTTTTTCACAGCTTCAGCACACCGGTCAGTTCCGCTCCGGTGGCTTGACGAGGTCATCACGGCTCTCCCGCCGAACCTGATTACAGAATCGTAAATCCGACTGTCGTCTGTTGCGACAAAAACAACATCGAGGATCAATGATGCCTGTTCATAAACCCTTTGGATCATTGGTTTTCCCGCAACTTCGGCAAGCGGTTTCCCGGGGAACCTTGTAGATGCATAACGGGCCGGTATGATGCCGGTGAGATGATATCCATTGTATGTCTTCATCCGGCAAAGTTACTAAAATAGGATTTCCCTATATTTTAAAAATATCTTAAATTCGCACAATCTTTTAACAGTGATGAGAGACCTTCAGACGATCAAGCAACGATTTGGGATAATTGGCAATTATCCGGGGCTGAACCGGGCTATTGATGTCGCTTTACAGGTTGCACCGACCGATTTGTCGGTTCTTATTACAGGCGAGAGCGGAACGGGCAAAGAGTCTTTTCCCCAGGTGATTCACAGTTACAGCGCCAGGAAACACGGGCAGTATTTTGCTGTAAACTGTGGTGCCATACCAGAAGGTACCATCGATTCGGAACTGTTTGGTCATGAAAAGGGCTCATTCACCGGGGCTACTGAAAGCCGCAAGGGGTATTTTGAAGTGGCTGACGGAGGTACGATTTTTCTTGATGAGGTTGCTGAGCTTCCTCTTTCGACACAGGTTCGTCTTTTGAGGGTCCTTGAATCGGGTGAGTTCATAAGGGTCGGAGCGTCAAAAGTACAAAAGACAAATGTACGGGTTATTGCCGCGAGCAATGTTGATATTGCCAAAGCCATCGAGCACGACAGGTTCAGGGAGGACCTTTTCTACAGGCTCAACACCGTGCCGATAAAAATACCGCCTCTCAGGGAGAGAGGAGAAGATATCTTTCTGCTTTTCAGGAAATTTGCAGTCGATTTTGCAGAGAAATACAGGATGCCTGCTATCAGGCTCAGCAATGAGGCAAAGAATGTGCTGCTGAACTATTCATGGCCCGGTAATGTGCGCCAGCTCAAAAACGTGACTGAACAGATCTCCATAATTGAGGAGGAAAGGGAAATAACCCCCGAGGTCCTTAAACTATATCTTCCTGATTACAGTTCTCCCAAGCTCCCTGCAATCATAAAAAGGGAAGAAGATAAATCATTTTCTACCGAGCGGGAGATCCTGTACAAGATCCTCTTTGATATGAAGAGTGATATGAACGACCTGAAAAAGCTTGTGCTCGACCTTATTAAGTCGGGTCATTACGATCTTGCTTTTCAGCAGAATAATTCCGGCGTCATCCAGAACCTCATAAGGGATACCAAGCATGCCGATTCTTTTACTGAGGAACCCGAACCGCACTCTGCCGATTTAACCCATCACAGGGCAAGAAACAATATACAGGATACGGAGGAGGTTGTTGAAGAATCGCTCTCACTTACCGGAAAGGAAATAGAAATGATAAAGAAAGCACTTGAAAAATATAACGGAAAGCGCAAGCTTGCAGCAAATGAGCTTGGAATATCTGAGAGGACTCTTTACAGAAAAATAAAGGAATATGGCATTGAACTGTAACTCCCCGGCCCGTCTTAGAAGACAGTCAGGGCATTTAATCCTGCTTGCTCTTTTATCTTTCATCTTTAACGGCTGCGGGATATATTCCTTTTCAGGGGCAAGCACTGAAGGATTGAAGACAGTCAGCATCCAATACTTTCAGAACAGGGCGAGCCTTGTTCAGCCCGGACTTAGTCAGAACCTTACGGATGCACTTATCGACAAGTGCAAGGCCCAGACAAGCCTGAACATCGTAAATGGCCTTGGAGATGCAAATTTTGAAGGCGAGATTACCGATTATAATACGAGGCCGGTTACAGTATCGGCAGATGCGACTGCTGCCATGAACAGGTTCACTATCACTGTGAAGGTCAAATTCACTAATACAGTTGATCCCGACAAGAGCTTTGAGCAGACTTTTTCAAGGTACGAGGATTATAACAGTTCTCTGGATCTCAGCCAGGTTGAAGCCGAGCTTTCAAAAAATATTCTTGATTTAATTGTCGAGGACATCTTTAACAGGGCATTTGTTAACTGGTGACTCTGAATGAACAGGACCGACTTCTTAGGCCTTATAGGCGGAAACAGCCCTATCGACCGGCAGATAATGGCCGAACTGAATGAGCTTATCACTGTTTACCCTTATTTCCAGACGGCCCATCTCCTTCTTCTTAAGGCGCTTAAGGACAATCAGGATATCAGGTTCGACAACCAGCTGAGAAATTCGGCCATTCATATCTCCGATCGTGAGGTACTCTATAATCTTCTCAAAATAACACCTGAAACGGGGATCAGCCAAAAAGAACCGGTTACGGAAAAGGAAGTTGTTCGGGTCGTTACAGGACAACATCATCATGTTGCAGAAGGATCTGTTCACGTTCAGGAAACCGAGATAACGCCCTCGGAGCCTGGCCTTGAGGAAGCAGAGACAGTACAGCATGGACCGGCAATACAGCCGGCCGGGATTCACGAGGCTGGCACGAGCGTTCAGGAACAGGAAGTAATTGAGGCTCATGAGCCCGCATCAGTCAGGGTCGATCTTGAACAGACAGTGCTTGATTCAGCGAAGAACAGCGAGGACCTGATCACCGAAATTGAAAAGTTCTCTGCTGACGGGCCTGCTGACAAAGAAGATAATGGAAATGATTATCTGACGGGCCGGCCTATTCTTATTTCCGATGATATTGAGAGTGACATTCCGGTTGCTGGTGTACATCTTTTCAGGGAAGAACTTTCTGACAACGACGAGAGTATCTTTTACATGGATCCCGGATTCTCGGCCCCGGATTATGAATCTGAACCTGTTCACGACAGGGGGCAGGATACTGAAGAGGTGCACCTGAAGCCTGCTGAAAAGACAGAGAAGGAAGAAGAACCCGTAGCCGAGGCTGTTCCGAAGGCAAGTGAAACTGATGCGAAGATTTTTGCGCGAAAGGCACAGGCCGATCTTATTGACAAATTCATTTTGGCAAACCCCAGGATAGAGCCCAGGAAAGAAAAGACAGATCATCCTTTGGAAGATCTTGCACAGCCCTTCACCGAAGAAAAGGGCAGCTTTGTTACCGAAACACTTGCAAGAATATATGTAAACCAGGGTTATTATTCCAAGGCTATAGATATTTATGAAAAATTAAGTTTGAAATTTCCGGAAAAAAGTGGTTACTTTGCCACTCAAATTGAAAAAATAAAGGAGATCCTTAAATAATTGAAAAATGGGAATTTATATTTTTATCTCGGTACTTATATTGATAGCCTGTGTTCTTCAGATAATGATTGTGCTCGTGCAAAATTCAAAAGGGGGCGGCCTTGCTGCCAATTTTACATCTGCAGGCCAGTCAATGGGAATAAGGAAGACTGCTGATTTCCTTGAGAAATCGACATGGACACTTGCGGCAGCTATACTTATTCTGTGTGTTGTTGCAACAGCAACCATTCCAAGAGGTTCTGTAAGTGAACGCTCAAGGATCGAGAATCAGATCCAGAATGCAGTCGACCCCAATGCTATACCGACACTGCCGACAGCCGTTCCAGATCAGCCGGCTGCGACCACACCGTCAGGGAACAACGATCAGAAGCCAGGGAACTAGGATACACCTTTATATACAGATTTCCTCAAAGTGTCAGTTTGTCATAAACTGACACTTTGTTTTTTATGTTTAATGTATTAATTAACAGCGCATTGTAAATTATCTGGCTTTTTATCGGTAAAAAACTGACAGGCAGTGATCGATAAAATGACTGCAGAAAAGATGTTATGACATGAATTTTCCCTTTGGCATAAATTATGCTAATGGGAGAGGCAGAAAACAGTGTTTAACTTTAAAACTAAATAAACATGGGACAATTAAAAGGAAAAGTATTGGCTGGAAAGGTTTTGGTAAAACCTCATGAAGCTGAAGAGAAAACCGCAAGCGGAATAATCATTCCTGATTCAGCAAAAGAAAAACCTCGTCAGGGAACTGTTGTAATGGTCGGTGCGCCTAAGAAAGACGAAGAAATGGAAGTAAAGACCGGTGATGTTGTTCTTTATGGCAAATATTCGGGCCAGGAACTGAATATTGACAATGAGGAATATCTTCTGATTTCACAGTCTGACATTTTGTTTATAGCATAATAAGAAACCAATAAAAAAAAGATAATATGGCAAAAGAGATTAAATTTAATATTGATGCACGTGCTCAGCTCAAGGAAGGTGTAGACCAGTTGGCTAATGCAGTGAAAGTCACCCTTGGTCCCAAGGGGCGCAACGTTGTTCTTGAAAAGAAATTTGGTGCACCTCATGTAACAAAGGATGGTGTTACAGTTGCAAAGGACATCGAACTTTCAGATCCCTATATGAATATGGGAGCCCAGATGGTCAAGGAAGTTGCATCCAAAACCGGCGATATCGCAGGTGATGGTACAACAACAGCAACAGTTCTGGCACAGGCCATAATCAACGTAGGTCTTAAGAATATCACGGCCGGTGCAAACCCGATGGATGTTAAAAGGGGTATTGACAAGGCTGTTGAAAAAGTTATTTCACACCTCAAGTCACAGGCTCAGGTTGTTGGAAATGATCTCAGCAAAATTGAGCAGGTTGCCCGTATTTCAGCTAATGATGATGTTGAGATAGGCAAGCTGATTGCTGAAGCAATGGAAAAGGTACACAAGGAAGGCGTTATAACAGTCGAAGAAGCCAAGGGAACCACAACATCTGTTGAAGTTGTTGAAGGTATGCAGTTCGACCGCGGTTACATTTCTGCATATTTTGTAACCAATACCGAGAAGATGGAAGCCGAACTTGAAAACCCCTACATCCTCATTTATGACAAGAAGATATCTTCAATGAAGGACATGCTCCCCATACTTGAAGCAACAGCACAGAATGGCCGTCCTCTTCTTATTATCTCTGAAGATGTTGAAGGAGAAGCTCTTGCCACACTTGTTGTAAACAGGTTACGTGGTTCTCTCAAGGTGTGTGCAGTTAAGGCTCCGGGCTTTGGCGACAGAAGGAAAGAAATGCTCGAGGATATTGCCATCCTGACAGGCGGAACAGTTATTTCTGAAGAAAAAGGCCTTAAACTTGAACATGCAACTCTTGACATGCTCGGTACTTCTGAAAAAGTAACTGTTAACAAGGAGAACACTACAATTGTCAACGGTTATGGCGACAAAGAGATGATCAAGGCAAGAATCGGCCAGATCAAGCAGCAGATGACAACCACAACCTCCGACTATGACAAGGAAAAGCTTCAGGAGCGTCTTGCAAAATTGTCGGGTGGTGTGGCAGTGCTTTACATCGGAGCTGCATCAGAAGTTGAGATGAAGAACAAGAAGGACCGTGTTGACGATTCCCTGCATGCAACCCGTGCCGCAATTGAAGAAGGTATTGTCCCTGGTGGCGGTGTGGCATATATCCGTGCAATATCAGCACTTGAAAAACTCAAGGGAGACAATGAAGATCAGACGACCGGTATCGAAATCGTGAAACGTGCCATTGAAGAACCTCTCCGTCAGATTGCAGCAAATGCAGGCAAAGAGGGTGCTGTAGTCGTTCAGGCTGTTAAGACAGGCAAGGGTGACTACGGATACAATGCACAGACCGACAATTATGAGAAATTATATGAAGCTGGTGTAATTGATCCTGTCAAGGTTGTAAGAGTTGCTCTGGAAAATGCTGCATCAGTTGCAGGGATGTTTCTTACGACAGAGGCTGTTATTGTTGATGAAAAAGAGGAAAAACAGCCGCCTATGCCTCCTCAGGGAATGGGTGGAGGAATGCCTTATTAATATATACATCAATATTAATTTATATCGTGGAGCCAGGTTGCCAACCTGGCTTCACGTGTTTATAATTTTATATATTTGCACGGTGTTTCCAGCGAAAGTGTTACATGCATCATATCAGAAATTTTTGCATAATTGCCCATATCGACCACGGTAAGAGTACCCTGGCGGACCGTCTTCTTGAAAAGACCAGGACGATTCCTGAACGGGAATTTCAGGATCAGGTTCTTGACAACATGGATCTGGAAAGGGAAAGAGGCATTACCATAAAGAGCCATGCTATCCAGATGGAATATGAGCTTGAAGGCAAAAAGTACAATCTTAATCTGATAGACACACCCGGGCATGTTGATTTCTCCTATGAAGTTTCAAGGTCGATAGCTGCATGTGAAGGGGCACTGCTGGTGATCGACGCAACCCAGGGAATACAGGCACAGACTATTTCAAATCTGTACATGGCAATTGACCATAATCTCGAGATTATTCCGGTTCTGAATAAAATGGATATGGCAAATGCAATGCCCGAAGAGGTCAAGGATCAGATTGTTGACTTAGTGGGCTGCGACAGGCAGGATATCATTGAAGCCAGTGCAAGAACGGGAATGGGGGTCGACAGGATATTGTTCGAAATAGTGAACAGGATTCCTCCGCCTGAAGGAAGTCCCGAAGCCCCGCTTCAGGCCCTTATTTTTGATTCGATTTTCAATCCCTTCAGGGGAATCATAGCATATTTCAAGATTGTAAACGGGACCATCAGAAAAGGTGACCGCGTTAAATTTGTCAATACCGGCCACGAGTACAATGCTGAGGAAATTGGTGTGCTCAAGCTAAAACAGGACCCCAGGGAGGAAATGTATGCCGGTGATGTGGGATATATTATTTCAGGGATCAAAGATTCATCCGAGGTCAAGGTTGGTGATACCATAACAAGTGTAACAAACCCATGCGAAAAGGCAATATCTGGTTTTGAGGATGTCAAGCCGATGGTTTTTGCCGGTCTATATCCTGTCGATGCTGATGACTATGAGGATCTCCGTAGCTCTATAGAAAGGCTTCAGCTTAACGATGCTTCGCTTACTTTTGTCCCTGAATCGTCGGCAGCTCTGGGATTTGGATTCAGGTGCGGATTCCTGGGATTGCTGCATATGGAAATCATCCAGGAAAGACTCGACAGGGAGTTTAACATGGATGTGATAACTACGGTCCCCAACGTATCATTCAAGGTGTTTACAACAAAGGGTGAAGAGATTGATGTCCACAATCCTTCAGGCATGCCTCCTCCGAACAACATAGAGCGGATTGAGGAACCTTATATAATTGCGCAGGTCATAACCCAGGCAGAATATGTGGGACAGATAATGAAGCTGTGCATCGACAGGAGAGGAACTCTTAAGAACCAGGTTTATCTTACACGCGACAGGGTTGAGGTAACTTTTGAGATGCCGCTGTCGGAGATAGTATTTGACTTTTATGACAAGCTCAAGAGCATATCACGCGGGTATGCTTCGTTCGATTATTATTATACAGCCTATCAGAAAGCCGACCTTGTAAGGCTCGATATCCTGCTTAACGGTGAGGTGGTTGATGCACTTTCAACCCTTATTTACAGGGGGCATGCTTATGACTTCGGACGTAAGATGTGTGTAAAGTTAAAGGAACTGATACCAAGGCAGCAGTTTGACATTGCGATACAGGCTGCCATTGGTGCGAAGATCATTTCAAGGGAGACCGTTAAGGCGGTAAGGAAAGATGTAACTGCGAAATGTTACGGCGGTGACATAACACGAAAAAGGAAACTGCTTGAGAAACAGAAGAAAGGGAAGAAAAGAATGAGACAGATCGGAAACGTTGAAGTTCCCCAGCAGGCTTTTCTTGCAGTCCTGAAACTTGACTAGGAATTCTTGGTGAACTTCAAGATTTTTTTCAATTTTCAGCTGATTATAAAAAAATTACTATTTTAGCGTCTGGGAAACGGGGATTCAACATAAAGATCTATCCCTTCTATCTAACCTAAACTTACTACCCCGGTTCATTTACTGAGCCGGGGTATTTTTCAACATATAAGCCTGTAGCCCTTGCCATGAATGTTTAGGATCCTTACGGCAGGATCATTTTTGAGATATTTCCTCAGACGTGTTATGTACACATCCATACTTCTGGCATTAAAGTAATTATCGTCGATCCAGATGCTTTTCAGGGCATAATTGCGCTCGAGCATCTCATTCTTGTGCTTGAAGAGAAGTTCAAGAAGTTCTGATTCCTTTGTTGTAAGGTTTATCTGCTCATCTCCGATTGTCAGTATTTGTCTTTTTTTGTCGAAGACATATTCTCCTATATGGCAGATATCTTCTTCCTTCTCGGCGACTGTCCCGGCTGTTCGTCTGAAGATGGCCTCGATCCTGTACAGAAGCTCCTCCATTGAAAAAGGTTTTGTAATATAGTCGTCGGCTCCGCTTTTAAATCCTTCGATAATATCTTCCTCCTGGTTCTTTGCAGTAAGAAAAATAACTGGTATTGACGGATCAGCCTTTCTTATTGTTTTTGCCACAGAGATGCCATCCATCTCAGGCATCATTATGTCGAGGATACAGAGGTCGAAAAGCCCCGGTGAATATGCTTCAAGGGCCTGCCGGCCCGTAGAAAACAGGGTTGTCTCGTAATTTTTTGCAGCAAGATAGTTTCTGAGAAGATTTCCAAGGTTTCTGTCGTCTTCAGCAAGGAGGATTCTTTTATTCATTTTTTCCTGGTTGTGGGATGATAATTGTAAATTTAGTGCCCTTATTTAACTGGCTTTCAACTCGTATAGTTCCGTTATGCTCTTCAACAACCTTTTTTACATAGCTGAGGCCAAGGCCAAAGCCTTTTACGTTATGAACATTTCCGGAATGAACTCGGTAGAACTTGTCGAAGATCCGTTTCAGGTTCTCTTTGCTGATCCCGATACCGTTATCTTCGACAGTTATTATGACGCCCTTTTTACTGTTCCGTGTCGACAGTGCTATTTCCGGCCTGCCATTTGAATATTTAATGGCATTGTCGATGAGGTTTGATATGGCATTAACAAAATGGATTTCATCAACAAGGACTACAGGGTCAGTTGCCTGAAAATCCTTTTTAACGTTCCCGTGATGGCTTTCAATCTGCAGGGTGTAATTTTCGACAGCCTTGTTTATCAGGCTGTGCAGGTCCATGCCCGAAAATGTGAGCTTTGTGCTCATCTTTTCAAAAATGGCCATCTGAAGCACTTTCTCAACCTGATATTTAAGTCTCATGCTCTCATCTGATATTATTTTTGATAAATAGCCGATATTCTTGTTCTTATCGGGGATGGTTTTATCGGCGATCATCTGGGAGGCAAGAGAAATAGTGGATATAGGGGTTTTGAGCTCGTGTGTCATGTTATTGATAAAATCACTTCTTATTTCCGATATTTTCTTCTGTCGGAAAATGACGATGAACGTGCTTGTGGCAAGTATAACCAGGAGAAGGGTACACAATATCGACATGGCTGCCATTCCGCCAATTTTCTCATACTTGTACTGCTGTTCCTGAACGCAATAAAGCACAAGCTGGTTCTGGCTCTGAACAGGGTCATTCGGGAAAAGCTGTATTATAAATTTGCTTGTACCCGGTTTATCTGTGAAACCGGGAGTGCTCCAGATTGTGCCAAGCCTTCCCGAGCGTATTGCAAATTCATAGTCGAGGTGTATGCCGACATCATTCAGCGCTGACCTTATCAGACGGTTAATCTTGTCAGGGTTTACCCTTTCTCTTATGTCAGGGGAAGAATGCAGTATTTTTTCCAGGATGCTTTCTATATATATTATCTTGTTTGTAACGCGCCCCGAGACTGCAGCATCGGTAATCTGTGAAGATGGTTCGGTTATGTTTTCATCGGGGATTGGAGAGATATCCTTTGCAGAGATATAGATTTTTTGCCCGGCATTTGTAATGAGCAGCGGTTCTTCGGAATCCTTGTTATTGTAAGGCGAAGGGATGGCTGAGCCCGACCGGTATCCCCTGAGGCGGCTGGCCAGGGGAGAGGTGGCAGGGATATTTACAGTTACTGAATCGGTCGACTCGGGATTTATCTCATCAACTATCATGTCGATAAGCTCCTGTGCTTCGAGGTCGAGTACCACCGATTCAAGTGCCTTGTTTGCATTGTAGCGGAACTGCTGGTCGGTTATTGCCATGGAATTCCGTATCCAGTAAAACTGGATCATTATTAGACCTGATATTACCAGGAAAAACAAAATGGCAAGCAGCACTATGGTCTTCCGCTTCATACAGAAACAAAGGTACTTGTATAAATTTTAATTGTCCTTTCTTTAACGTTCTTTAACATACCGTAATGCAAAGTGTCAATTTACGGGCAGGATGAGGGACAACGGATTAAAAAATTTAACATTTAATTAAATATATGTTAATTTTGATATTAAGCCATAAAAAGATTTTTTTATTTCAATATCGGTGCATATCTTTGTAAAGGATTTGGCACGATATTTGAACATCTAAAAATAGAGGTTTTTTTCATAGGTTAGGTTAGTTTTAGGGTTATCAAAAGTGAGCCGTTCCGAGCCCTCGGAACGGCTCTTCTTTTACAGGCACGGGATCATTATCAGAACAAAAATCCGATATTTTTATCCTTTGAAATGCTTTCAAAGCTGATATTGAAAAGCCCTGAAACAGAATCGATCTCCCTTATTGCGGTCATCATTTTCATGTGTTGTACGGTTCTTTCCGGATCAGTAACAAGTAGCAAATAATCAATATTCTTCAGTTTATTTATCAGAAAGCTTTTCCCGTTTCTGTTGGAGATAAGCTGATAAATAGTATCATTCTCAGAAGCTGAAAATAAAAACCTGCTGAACTGGCTCATGTCTCCGTCGTTTTCATTCACAACAACCGGATCCGCATTTTTCAGGGATAATGAAAGCTTTTTGTTTAGTTTGAGTGTGAGTTTGTAATCCTGGTCGGTTGAGACAATTCCCAGAATGGCAGGAATATCATGATCATTGAGTGGAAGGTTTATCCTTTTTATTTTCTGTAGATTTTTCATAGCAGAAAATCGGGACCATAAAGTTAAGAAAAGAGAATGACACTATGCGGTCTCAGCCGGCAATTCCCTGATTTTTGTCCATGCTTTGCATGATGCTTCCTGTTCTGCCTCCTTTTTTGATATTCCCGAACCGGTTCCGAATACATCCCCGTTAATCAGAAGTGTGGCCGAGAAAACCGACTTTTTAAGCTTAAAGTCAAATTCTTCCTTGTGTGTAAAGGTAAGATTGCATTTGTGTTTCTGGATCCATTCAAATACCAGGCTTTTGTAGTCGGTGTCGGTACCGACAATAGTTTCAAGGTTCAGGTATTTATTGAACACCCTTTTTATAAACAGGTTTTTTGTCTTTTTGAATCCCTTATCGAGAAAGAGGGCCCCGATCAGAGCCTCGAGCGCATCACCGTAAAGATTCTTTTTGAAGCTGGATGAGCTTACATTGCTTACAAGTATTTTATCGAGCCCCATCGATATGGCAAGATGGTTAAGGATGTCGCGGTTTACGATCCTTGATCGTATCTTTGTCATGAACCCCTCATTTGCTTCGGGGAATTTCTCAAAAAGATAATCGGAGAGAATGGCATCGAGGACAGAATCACCAAGGAATTCGAGCCTCTCATTATTAATTCTTTGTCCGTCGGGAAGGGTGAATGAAGCTGACCTGTGAATGAATGCAACTTCATAGATCCTGAGGTTGAAAGTCCGGAAGCCTATTATCTTCCTGAGGCTGGATGCGAATTCCTGTCTGTTGGGGATGTACGAATTATTATTTCTTTTTGGGAACAGGGACACTAAATCTCAGCTTTTTTTAAAACTATGGAAGCGTTATGGCCGCCGAAGCCAAATGTATTGCTGATTGCAGCGTTTACTTTTCTTTTTTGTGCCGTGTTGGGAGTGAGGTTCAGTTTTGGATCAATGCCGGGGTCCGGCACCTTGTAGTTTATTGTCGGAGGAACAATATCTTCGACAAGTGCCATTATTGAGGCAATGGCTTCAATAGCGCCTGCTGCTCCGAGCAGATGGCCCGTCATTGATTTTGTGGAGCTGATATTCAGTTTATAGGCTGACTCCCCGAATACGGATACTATGGCTTTTGCCTCGGAGATATCACCGAGAGGGGTGGATGTGCCGTGCACATTGATATAGTCGATATCCTTTGGTTCAAGGTGTGCTTCCCGGAGTGCGAATTTCATTACATTTGATGCTCCAAGACCTTCGGGATGAGGGGCAGTAAGATGATATGCATCGGCAGTCATCCCGGTTCCTATTATTTCGGCATAGATTTTTGCACCTCTTGCTTTCGCGAATTCATAATCTTCAAGAATAAGAGCTCCGGCACCTTCGCCCATTACGAATCCGTCGCGGGTAAGGTCAAAAGGCCGTGAAGCCTCCTTGTATTCGGCGTTATTTGTAGAGAGTGCCTGCATTGAATTGAAACCTCCGATCCCCGGTTCATTTATCGCAGCTTCAGAGCCTCCGGTGACAATTATCTCAGCCTTTCCCCAGCGGATATAATTGGCAGCATCTATTATGGCATTGGTAGAGGAGGCACATGCAGAGACTGTGCTGAAATTTGGCCCGGTGAAACCGTATTTTATTGATATCGAACCGGCTGCAATATCCCCGATCATTTTGGGTATGAAAAACGGGCTGAAACGAGGGGTCCCGTCACCTTCAAGATATCCTTTAATCGCCAGGTAGAAGGTTTCAATGCCTCCGATACCCGATGCCCATATTACACCGATTCTGCTTTTATCGATTTTGTCTATTTCGAGACCTGAATCGGCAATTGCCTCTTCTGATGCAATAAGAGCATATTGGGTAAACAGATCGAGTTTGTTGGCTTCTTTTCTGTCGAAGTACTTCTGTGAGTCATAGCCTTTAATTTCACATGCAAACTTGGTTTTGAATTTCTCAGTATTGAAACGGGTGATCATATCACATCCGCTTACGCCATTTTTCAAACCTTCCCAGTATTCATGCAAATTATTACCTAAGGGAGTCAGTGCCCCCAGCCCTGTAACTACGACTCTTCTCATAAAATGATTATTATAAATGCAAAATTATTTTGCATTTTCCTCGATGTACTTAATAGCATCGCCTACGGTACTGATGCTTTCAGCCTGATCATCGGGAATTCCTATATTGAATTCTTTTTCAAACTCCATGATTAACTCGACAGTATCAAGAGAGTCAGCGCCAAGATCATTTGTGAAACTGGCTTCAGGAGTAACTTCCGCTTCATCAACTCCGAGTTTATCAACTATAATCTCTTTTACGCGTGTAGCAATGTCGGACATAATTATAAATTTTAATTAATAATAATTTAAGACCTTGCAAAGAAATATATTTGTACCATATTTTTCAAATGATTTTATGAAATTTCTTCGTCTGTCGATGTAATATGTTGTAAAACAGAAAAATAAACTTAGCAATTAAAATAAGCCGCTGACAGAACCGTTTTTAATTAAGTATCAGAAAATGAGGAATATAGCAATTTTTGCCTCCGGATCAGGAACAAACGCTGAAAACATCATTAAATTCTTTTCGACCAGCAAATCCGCCAAAGTCACCCTCGTTCTGTCGAACAGGCGTGAAGCCTATGTATTAAAGAGGGCTGAAGCGCTTGGTGTAAGAACCGTTTTTTTCGACCGCACCGATTTATACGTTAACGATACTGTTCTCGGATACCTTGTAAATGATAATATTGATTTTATCGTTCTTGCAGGTTTTTTATGGCTTATTCCTGAAAATATACTTAAAATTTACAATCGCAGAATAGTAAATATTCATCCTGCCCTTTTGCCCTCGTACGGAGGGAAGGGAATGTATGGTGAAAAAGTGCATCAGGCGGTAATTGCGAATGGTGATAAGGAATCGGGAATAACGATACATTACGTCAACAGTTTCTATGATGAAGGGGATATAATTTTCCAGGCACGTTGTAAAATTGAACCGGAGGATACACCTGATGCCCTGGCTTCAAAGATACATGCACTGGAATACAGGCATTTCCCGGTTGTGATAGAAAAACTGATTGCTGCTTTACCCGGGGAGAATTAAAAGGTGTTGAGAAGGCTTATGGCTACTTTCTTAATTTTTTCGAAGTTTTCCATGTTTTCAGCGGATACCGGCTCAACAGGAGGTGCTTCAACCTTCAAAGGATCTACGGGCGAGCCGTTCATATAAATCCTGAAATCGAGATGGGGGCCTGTCGAAAGTCCACTGCTTCCTACATATCCTATTATGTCGCCCTGTTTTACCAGGGCACCGGATGATATGCCCCTGCCAAAACTGCTGAGATGAAGATACGCAGTTGAATACACACTGTTGTGTGTTATCCTGACCACTTTGCCTGAACCGCTTTCGGTGCCAGCCTTTGTAACCCTGCCATCACCTATTGCCAGAACCGGAGTGCCGATCGGAGCAGCATAGTCAACACCGTAATGGGGTCTTCTTATCCTGAGTATGGGATGCAGCCTTGAGGAGGAGAACCTTGATGTAACCCTTGAAAACTGAAGCGGCGCCTTAAGAAATGCTTTCCTCAGGGAATTTCCCTCGCTGTCAAAGTAGCTTTCTGTGCCGCCCTGGATAAAAGGAATTGCAAATATTTCATTTCCGGCACCACTGAATTCGGCACAGTATATCTTCCCTACATCAAGGGGTTTGCCATCGATTGATAATTCCTCATAGACAACCTTGAATCTGTCTCCTTTCTGAAGTCCGAAAAAATCGACGCTCCATGCAAATATCTCCGAAAGACGGGCCACAAGCGACGGATGCATGCCGTCATTCAGCATGGCGTCCCACAGAGAGGTCTCAATAGTGGCGGATGTATACCTAATGGCGCTTTTGATCTCTTTCCTGTATGGCGTTATGTTAAGAGAATCATTAAAACTGAAGACATAACTTGTTGTCGGATCATGTTCATATACCATATATTCTGCCCGTGCGGTACTGTCCTTTGAGCAGAACAGAGTATAATGATTCCCCGACCTGATCTTTCTGACATCGAAAACAGCAGCTGAGTTTCTGATGAGCCTGTCGATCTCTTCCATCGTTATGCCATGTCCGACCAGTATTGAGGAAAGAATGCCATTCCTTTTGATTCTTCCTGAGATCAAAGTGAATGAATTTTTCGGGATGCCAAAAAGACTTTCAGCCGTATCACGACGCGTGATTTCTGAAGTATCAGCTACGCGCGAAGAGGGACGCATTGTATTCCCGGCCGGATCATTGCATGAAAGAACGGCAGAGATAAGCAGGAATAAAGATATCAGCCTCAGAACTGACCAGGTGCGGATGTTCTTATTTAACGACAACGTTTACGATCTTTTTAGGCACAACAACAATATTTGCAGGTACTGATGATCCGATCCATTTTGAAGATCTCTCATCGGCCAGAACGGCTTTGCGTATTTCTTCAGCTGGCATATCTGCAGGAAGTTCAATAAGGAACCTCATCTTTCCGTTGAAGGAAACCGGATATTCTATTGTATCCTCCTTCAGGTATTTTTCATCATATTCAGGCCATGGTTCGTATGCGAGTGATTTTTCATTACCCAGAAGCTGCCAGAGTTCCTCTGCAAGATGGGGAGCAAAAGGTGAAAGTATAAGTGTGAACCTGAGGGCAGTATCCCTTGATACTTTTCCTTTTTTATAGGCAAGGTTGAGGAAAATCATCATTTCGGAGATGGCGGTATTGAATTTCAGGCTTTCAATATCATCGCCCACCTTTTTGATTGTCTTATGAAGTCCCTTAAGCAGTTCATTGTCGTCTGCTGTTTCAGAAATATTTTCAGGATTGGAGAAGAATCTGAAAGATCTGTTAAGGAAGTTGAACACCCCTTTGACATTTCTGTCGTCCCATGGCTTCATGACATCGAGCGGTCCCATAAACATTTCGTAAAGCCTCAGTGAATCAGCGCCGTAGCGTTTCACAACATCATCGGGGTTTACTACGTTTTTGAGTGACTTTGACATTTTTGCCACTATCTGCCTTACCTCGGAGCCATTTTCGGTATTGTAGAATTTCCCGTCTCTTTCTTCTATCTGGTCGGCAGGTATTTTAGCTCCGGCCGCGTTTTCATAGGCAAAGGCCAGTATCATCCCCTGGTTGAAGAGCTTTTTATAAGGTTCATCTGTTGATACTATACCAAGGTCATACAGCACCTTGTGCCAGAAACGGCTGTAAAGCAGGTGCAGCACGGCATGTTCAGCGCCACCTATATAAAGGTCGACAGGCATCCAGTATTTTTCTTTTTCGCTGTCGAAAATTGATTCATTGTTACGGGCATCAATGAACCTCAGGTAATACCAGCATGAGCCGGCCCATTGAGGCATTGTATTTGTTTCCCTCCTTCCTTTCCGGCCGTTCTTGTCAGTAACGTTAAGCCATTCGCCGGCATTTGCCAGAGGCGATTCGCCGGTTTCTCCCGGGAGGTAAAGTTCAAGGGCGGGTAATTCGAGAGGGAGCTCATCATCTCCTATAACAGTTATTTCGCCATCTTCCCAATGGATTACGGGGAAGGGTTCTCCCCAGTATCTCTGTCGGCTGAATAGCCAGTCGCGGAGTTTATAGTTTATTTTGGCTTTCCCCAGATTCTTCGATTCAAGCCAGTCTGTCATTTTCTTTATTCCGGCTTCCTTGGAAAGACCGTTAATATCAATACCTGTAATCTTATCAGATGAGTTTATATATTTCCCATCCTCGGTCCAGCATTCAGAGCCGGCAAGGATTCTGTTCCGCTGATCAGGGTCCACGACATCGGGATCCTGGATGCATAGTATCGGAAGGTTGAATTTCTGAGCAAACTCGAAGTCCCTTGTGTCGTGTGCGGGAACAGCCATGATTGCTCCGGTCCCGTATCCCATGAGAACGTAGTCGGCGACCCAGATAGGTATAAGTTTATTGTTGACAGGGTTTATCGCATATCTTCCGGTAAACACTCCTGTTTTTTCCTTTGCAAGGTCGGTGCGGTCGAGATCAGATTTAAGCGCCGCCATGCGGATATATTCATCCACCTGCTTTCTGCACTCCGCGGTTGTTATTTTATTAACAATCCTGTGCTCGGGAGCAATTACCATGTATGTGGCACCGAAAAGAGTGTCGGGGCGGGTGGTAAATACTTTAAGGTTTTCATCAATTCCCTCGATCTTGAAATCGACTTCCGCACCGGTGGATCGTCCGATCCAGTTTCTCTGCATATCCTTTATGCCTTCAGGCCAGTCGAGGTCGTCTATTCCTTTGAGGAGACGCTCTGCATAAAGAGGGATCCTCAGCATCCACTGCTTAAGGTTTTTCTTTTCGACAATGTTGCCGCATTTCTCATGCGATCCGTCATTGAGTACCTCCTCGTTTGCACAAACTATCCTGCAGCTTGGGCACCACCATACCTGTGCATTGTCATAATATGCGAGGCGTTTTGAATCGACATAATTTCTCACTTCCCTGTCACCAAGTTTCCTGATTTCTTCGGGTATCACCAACTCATTAACAGGCCTTCCTTTCTGAACTTTTTCATCGAACCATGTATTAAAAAGGCGGATGAAGATCCATTGCGTCCATTTATAGTAAAGAGGATCGGTGGTGTTGATCTCCTTGTCCCAGTCGTAGCTGAGGCCCAGCTCCTTGATCTGCCTGCGGAATGTATCGCAGTTTTTCTTTGTTGTGACAGAAGGATGGGTTCCGGTTTGGATTGCATATTGTTCGGCAGGAAGGCCGAAGGCATCCCATCCCATGGGGTGGAGGACATTAAAGCCCTTCATCCTTTTATACCGTGAAAAGATATCTGTTGCAGTATAGCCTTCAGGATGGCCCACATGAAGGCCGGCGCCTGAGGGGTAGGGGAACATGTCGAGGACATAACATTTTTTTGGGTTTGTAAGATCCTCAGGTGTTTTGAAGGTCTTGTTCGTTTCCCAGTATTGCTGCCATTTTTTTTCGATCGACGAAAAATTGTATTCCATATGTTGATTGTAATATGTTGAACCTATTTTAATGTCCGGAGACCGATGACGGATGAACGATGAAACGCAGTATTAAGGCTTTTCATGAAATTCTCTTTTTGATAGCTAACATCATATTCATAAGTTTGAAATCAGAATCATACTTTTACTTTATTAAGGAATCCGGTTCTGAAATATAGTTCCTTCTTTTTGCCTTGTATAAACATGTTCCTTCTTCGGCAAGAGAGCGGACAGCCAAACCGATAAACCTTTCCTGTTCCGGGTTTGACCGGCTTGTTGAACCTTCAGAAATTTGCAATGCGACTGAATCTGCTGCCCTGCAGACCCGGGAAGTAAGGTTATAAATTTCTTCTTTGAGGAATTGCCTTGATAACTGAAAAATTTCTTCTCCGCAATCCACGGCTTTCTGCCAGATTATCAGATCATCGAATTTAAATTTCCCGGTTTCCATTATTAAATATTCATTTTTCAGTCTTCAATCAACTTGCCTCGTACTTAAGTCCCGAGCTGCCTTCTTCGCTCATTGTTCTTCACCTGGTCATCAGTCATCCGTCACCAATCTTTCTTCAGCCTGCGAAAATATGAAATCTTTAACAAATAGTTGTAAAACCGCTCCAATGGTTTTATTTTTGCCGTGAATGAAACGGTCCCGTAGTTCAATGGATAGAATGACAGATTCCGGTTCTGTTGGTTGAGAGTTCGAGTCTCTCCGGGATCACAGAAGGAAGGCTGTATTAATAGCACGATTTTTTTCGACCGCAGAGGGTCCATGGTTTTTAGGAGAGATCGCAAAGTAAATAATGCCGGCAAAATGCAATATTTACTTTGCAATCGTGGCGGTCAAAAACATCCTGTGGTACAGCCTGTTTTTTTTAAGGCTTCGTTGTTATGAATACAAAGAGCAAAATATGGCACTGGCTCGCTGTTGCCCTTTTATCAGTCATTTGGGGAACCAGTTATATTTTAATGAAAAAGGGATTAAGGTCCTTTTCACCTTATCAGCTGGCTTCCCTGAGAATTCTTATCTCCTTTTTGTGCCTTCTTCCGGTTGCGCTTCGGAGCATTTCAAAATTCAACAGGAGTAATTTTGTTTCGATACTGATGATAGGATTCTTTGGAAGTGGTATACCTGCTTTCTTATATCCCCTTGCCGAAACAAGGATCGACAGTTCTCTTACGGGGATGCTTAACACTCTGAGTTCGGCTTTTACGCTTTTGGTGGGAATTCTGTTTTACAAAAGGAAAGCAATAAGGTCGCAGATAGCTGGTGTATTTCTGGGATTTGCCGGAGCAGCCGGGCTGCTTTATGGTGGTTCATTGGCCTTTAACTTTTTTGGTCTCTTCGTGGTGCTTGCCACGCTAATGAATGGGATAAGCAACAATGAGGTAAGCAGGGTGGAAGGATTGAAAGGGCCGGAGATAACCGCGCTTTCATTCCTTGTTGTGAGCCCCTTCGCGCTGATCCTGCTTCTGGGTACGGATCTGCAGGCTGCACTTCAAACACCACACTGGCTTGTTAATTTCGGATATATTGCCATTCTTGCGGTTTTTGGCAGCGCATTTGCCAACGTAGTCTATTATTTTCTTATCAGGGATACCTCTCCCGTGGTTGCATCGGTGGTTGCATATTTCATCCCGATAGTTGCAACCTTGTGGGGACTTTCAGACAATGAGCACCTGGCATCCACCATGTTGTTTTCAGTTCTGCTGATACTTGCCGGGGTTTACCTGATAAACAGGCCGGGCGCACTGAGAAAGATCCGCCAGATGATAAAATGAATTTAGGCATGACTGAAGTGGGGAAAGTCAGCCAGGTGAGGATCGGTGACCGGCCCCTAAGCTATCTCCGCAGTATTTCAATCATCCCGGTCACAGCTTCTGCGTCGGAAACCTCCCTGACAGGCGACAGTCCCGCCAGAGCCCTTGCTGCATTGAGGTCGTCTTCATTGACAAAATCCTTTCCTGTCATTATAATATAAAGAACAGCTGATTTCAGGGTGTTGGCTTTCACCCTGAAGGTATGGGGACTCTGACGGGCAGGGAATATATGGACGAAATGTGTATCGTGATTGTGAAATTTGTGTATCCATCGCGATCCATCCGACAGGGTCAGTATTTTATAGTCATTGTAACCTGTTCCGGTCCATGCCATATACCGGTCACGTTCCAGAAGGTTGTTCTTCTTCAGATATCTTATTGTTTCATTAAAAATATCTGCCTGCTTCAGACAGCCTGTGTAAATATCCATAACGCACGAGCCAAGATGCCGGATATCCCTTGTAAGCAATTTAATGTCTTTTCCCGACGATCCTGAAATATTCTTTTCAATAAATTCCCTGATATAAGGAAGATAGTGTTTCAGGGGATTGAACATCAGGGGAGCCGGATTCAAGAAAGGGGGGGACATTGGATTTCGGATTTCGGATTTTCAATAAAAATCCATAGTCATAAAATACATAAGATAATAAAAATAGTCCGTTTTACAAAATTTTATTTCGACAGGAGGTTTTATTCAGAATAAGTTAACTTTATAATGCTGAATTCTTATCAAAACCTAAAAAGCATGTCAGAATCATCAAGGGAAAATTTCGTCAGGACCATAAATCATAAGCAGCCCGAAAGGATTGTAGTTGATTTTGGTTCTTCTCCGGTTACCGGCATTCATGCAATTGTTGTGGAGAAACTCAGGGAATATTTTGGCCTGGAAAAGAAGCCTGTAAAGATCATTGAACCATACCAGATGCTTGGGGAGATTGATGGTGACCTTCAGAAAGCCATGGATGTCGATGTCGTTGGTCTGGGGGGCGAAAAGAACATGTTCGGGATCCCAAATAACAACTGGAAGGTACATCGTACATTTTGGGGGCAGGAGGTTCTTTTCCCAGGCGATTTCAATTACACCTACAATGAGAATGGCGATATCCTTATTCATCCTGAGGGGGATACATCCGTTCCGCCAAGTGCAATGATGCCGAAGACCGGATATTTTTTCGATGCCATTGAGAGGCAGGCCCAGGTTGATGATGCAAACCTGAAGCTGGAGGATAATCTTGAAGAATTCGGTCGTATGACGGAACATGACCTTGCATTCTGGAAAAAACAGGTTGAAGATGTTGCAGGTTCAGGCATGGGAGTTCTTGCTAATCCTGGCGGAACAGCCCTGGGCGATATTGCTCTTGTCCCTGCGGTCCAGCTGAAAAATCCGAAAGGTATCAGAGGAGTATCGGAATGGTATGTCTCAACCGTTATAAGAGAGGATTTCATCAGGGAGTTATTTGACAGGCAGACTGATATTGCAATAGAGAATCTTAAGGACTTATACGGCACTGTCGGAAACAAAATTGATGTAGTGTATATTTGCGGCGCTGATTTCGGGACACAAAATTCGACATTCTGTTCGCCGGAAACGTTTGCAAGGGTCTGGCTGCCTTATTACAAAAAAGTAAACGACTGGATTCATGCCAACACCGGATGGAAGACTTTCAAACATTCATGCGGATCCGTAATCTCTCTTCTTGATCTTTTTATTGAAGCCGGTTTTGACATCATAAACCCTGTTCAGATAAATGCGGAGGGAATGGATACTTTGGTCCTGAAAAAGAGATTCGGCGACAGAATAGTGTTCTGGGGCGGAGGGGTGGATACCCAGGGCGTTTTTGCCTTTGGAACGCCCGCGCAGGTTAAGGACCAGGTGAAGAGGCAGTGTGAAATCTTAGGTGAAGGAGGGGGATTTGTCTTCAACACTATCCATAACATACAGGCCAATGTGCCATTCGGCAATGTTGTGGCCATGCTTGAAGCATTGAAAGAACTGAGATGAAGGAAAGAAGCTTTAATTGGAATTATCTTCTTTCCATCAGCCTTGTTTCTGCAATGGGCGGTCTGTTGTTCGGATACGACTGGGTTGTCATCGGCGGTGCAAAACCTTTCTATGAACCTTATTTTGGGATTTCAGGGAATCCGGGCATGCAGGGGTGGGTGATGAGCTGCGCGCTGGCAGGCTGCCTGGCAGGCGCAGTCCTCTCGGGGTGGCTTAGCGACAGTTTCGGAAGAAAGAAACTCCTCATCCTTTCTGCGGCATTATTTATTGTTGCCAGCATAGGAACAGGCCTATCAAACACGTTGGCTTCGTTTATTTCCTTCAGGATACTGGGAGGTGTCGGTATAGGCCTTGCATCGAATCTTTCTCCAATGTATATTGCCGAAATCACGCCGGCTAAGATAAGGGGGGCATTTGTTTCGATAAACCAGCTTACAATAGTTGTCGGCATCCTCCTTGCTCAGCTTATTAACTGGCGGATCGCAGAACCCGTACCTGAAAATTCAACGATACAGGAAATTGCTTTTTCATGGAACGGACAGGTGGCATGGCGCAACATGTTTTTCGCATGTGCAATACCTGCCACCCTGTTTTTTGCACTTATGTGGCTTGTGCCTGAGAGCCCTCGGTGGCTCGCAAAGGAAGCTAAAGGCGAAGGCAGGGCAGGAAGGATATTATCCCGGATAGGAGGGAATGAATATGCTGATAAAGAACTTGCTTCCATTAAAGAAACCTTAAGAAATGTTACCGCGGGTAAACGTCTGCCTTTAGACAGAGAACCGGGTGTTTCCAGGCTGCTTTTGATCGGGATTGTGATCGCCGTTTTTCAGCAATGGTGCGGGATAAATGTGATCTTCAACTATGCACAGGAAATATTTGCCAATGCAGGCTACAGTGTATCCGATATTTTATTCAACATAGTAATTACAGGCAGCGTGAACCTTGTCTTCACGTTTGCAGGGATGTTCGCTGTCGATCGGCTTGGACGAAAGTCGCTGATGCTTATTGGTGCCGGGGGCCTGGCCTTTATCTATGCTGTTACAGGCAGTATGTATTTTCTTAAAATGCAGGGGCTTCCCTTATTGATTATGGTGGTAACCGCCATTGCCTGCTATTCAATGTCGCTTGCCCCGGTGACCTGGGTAGTGCTTTCTGAGATCTTTCCAAACAGGATACGGGGATTCGCGATGTCGCTGGCCACATTTGCCCTCTGGGCAGCCTGCTTTGTACTCACATACACATTCCCGATCCTGAATAAAATCCTGAAAGCTTCAGGTACATTCTGGCTTTACGGACTTATCTGCGTTCTGGGATTCTGGTTCATCTTCAGAAGGCTCCCGGAAACAAAAGGGAAATCGCTTGAGGATATTGAAAGACAGATGACAAAAGACTGAAGACCGAAGACCGAAGATTGTAAACCGAAGACTTGAAACCGAAGAAAGAATGGAAGAAGAGAGTGTGGGTGAAAAAGGAGGTTAAGCAAATTGAAAAGGATTTATTTCAATACTATTCTCACATGAAAAAGATCTTGATACTTTTAATTGTATTTGCCGGATGTAAAGGTGAGCCCGGGGAAATCAGAGAACATTTGTCACTTGCCGGTGAATGGGAGTTCAGAATTGATTCGCTTGATCAGGGAGTAAAGGAAGAATGGTATAAGAAGGAATTTTCAGAGGCTGTCAGGCTCCCGGGATCAATGGCGGAAAACGGCAAGGGATATGATGTATCGGTAAATACCGATTGGACAGGCGATATAATAGACAAGTCTTATTTCGTCGAAGAGCGTTATAAAAAGTACAGGCAGGAGGGTAATATAAAAATCCCATTCTGGCTTAAGCCTGAGAAATACTATAAGGGGGTGGCCTGGTACAGGAAAAACATTGAGATACCTTCAGCATGGAAAGACAAAAGGATAATTTTGTACCTCGAAAGATGTCACTGGGAATCGGTCGTTTATGTAAATGGAAAAGAAACAGGCAGGGCAAACAGTCTGGCCACTCCCCACGAATATGACATTACCGATAATGTTGTTACTGGAACTAACAGTATATGTATAAGGATCGATAACAGAATAAATATACCAATCGGCGTTAATTCCCACAGCATAAGCGACCATACGCAGACTAACTGGAACGGCATTACCGGGAAGATTGAACTGCAGTCTGTCCCTATGGTATATATTGATGATATCAAAGTTGTACCTGATCTGAAGCAAAAAACTGCGAAAGTAATTGTTAGTATAAAGAATCCCGCGAAGACAGACTTTCGTGGAAAGCTTCTTCTGAGGGCAGAAAGTTTTAATTCTCCCGAAACAAAAAAGCTTCCTGTAAAAAATGTAACAATTGTTACAAATTCCGACGGGCAGCAGGTTGTAATAAAATATAAAATCTTAAAACCGCAGTTATGGAGTGAGTTCTCACCTTCAATGTACAGGCTGACGGCAGAGCTTACAGAGCGTGGAAAGGCAATCGACAGGCAATCAGCTGATTTTGGCATGCGTGAGTTCAGGGCTTCCGGGACAAGGTTTGAGATAAACGGGCACCCTGTTTTCCTAAGAGGAACGACAGAGTGCTGCATCTTCCCGCTTACAGGCTATCCTCCTTGTGATGAACAGTCATGGGAAAGGATACTGAAGACAATCAGGGATTACGGCCTCAACCATGTCAGGTTCCATTCATACTGCCCTCCGGAAGCTGCCTTCATTGCAGCCGACAAACTCGGAATCTACTTTCATGTTGAATGCAGTTCATGGGCCAACCAGGGAACCACCATAGGCGACGGAAGTCCGGTCGACAGGTTCATATATGAGGAAGGCGACAGGATACTGAAAGAATACGGGAACCATCCATCTTTCTGCATGTTAGCCTATGGAAATGAGCCGGCAGGGAGAATGCAGAACGAATTTCTTGGCGGACTTATAAATTACTGGAAAGCAAAGGATAACAGAAGGGTTTATACCTCAGCAGCCGGTTGGCCCATAATTCCCGAGAACGATTATAATCTGACATCTGAACCAAGGATTCAGCACTGGGGAGAGGGGCTTAAAAGTGTGATAAATTCAAAACAGCCAAACACAAGATATGACTTCAGTGATTATGTCTCTCAGTACAGGATTCCTGTTGTTGGTCATGAGATCGGCCAATGGTGCGTTTATCCCGATTTCGGTGAAATTGAAAGATACAACGGTGTTCTGAAACCGACAAATTTCGAAATCTTCAGGGAAACACTGACTGAAAACGGCATGGGAGACCAGGCCGGAAATTTCCTTACATCATCAGGGAAGCTTCAGGTTCTCTGTTATAAAGCTGATATTGAGGCCGCTTTGAGGACCCCCGGTTATGCAGGTTTTGAAATGCTTCAGCTTCATGATTTCCCGGGACAGGGAACAGCTCTTGTCGGCATTCTGAATCCGTTCTTTGAATCAAAAGGCTATGTAACCCCGGATGAGTTCAGGATGTTTTGCAGTGAAACGGTACCTCTTGCCAAAATGGACAGAATGACATACAAGGACAATCAGGTCTTTACAGCAGATATCGAAATTGCACATTTCGGAGAGAATCACCTGCACGACAGGGCAGTGATGTGCATCATTAAAAATCAGGATGGAGAAACTGTCCACCAGCAGGCATTCGCCACTGACATAATCAAAACCGGGGGAAATACTTCTGTGGGGACTGTCAGGTTTAATCCGGGAGGAATATTAAAACCGCAAGAATTCACTCTCGAGGTCTCTGTTTCAAATACAAAGGCCATCAATAAATGGGATTTCTGGGTCTATCCTCCGATAAAGGAAATTGATCCCAAGACTGTTCTGATCACGGATAATCTTGATAATAAGTCAAGGGAAACACTTGCCAGAGGCGGGTCAGTCCTGTTACTGACTTACGGTAAAGCAGGGAAGTATAAGGGGGCGGGGGTGGAGATTGGATTTTCAAGCATTTTTTGGAATACGGCCTGGACCAATAATCAGGCTCCGCATACACTCGGGATCTTGTGTGATCCGGCTAATTTTATGTTCAGGGATTTCCCTACAGAAGCCTGGAGCAACTGGCAGTGGTGGGATCCTGTTACCCATTCGCAGGCAATGGTGATCAATGATCTGCCGAGGGAACTTAAACCCTTGATCCAGCCCATAGATACCTGGTTTGAGAACAGGAAACTGGCACTGGCTTTCGAATCAAGAACCGGAGGAGGGAAACTGCTGGTCTGCAGCATTGATATGAAAGACCTGAATGATGAAAGGCTGTCATCGAGGCAACTGCTTTTTTCGATCCTGAATTATATGAACAGTAACCACTTTGATCCCGTGGTTGACGTTGAATTAAGCAAAATAAACGGTCTTTTGGGAAAGAACTAATGCGGTTAAAATGCCTGCAAACCCTGTTCTTGAAAAAGAGTTACTTTTAACCGCAAGGATAACAGAGGAAACCAGCCAGAGGAGAAAAAGAAGATGCGCATATTTAAGCGTTTTCATTATCGCGGTTTTCCGAAAGACTGCATTTGTAAAACGGCTGAATCAGGAAAGAATAATATCTGTTAGTGATCAAAGACACACCCTCAAGGGTCAAAAGTCAATCCTGATTGAATATATTTACTGCTTAAAAGTTTATACAGATACATATGTTGCAGATAAACAGATTACTGATTTCCGTTTTGCTGACAGCAGGATGTACCGCCTGCCAATCGTGCAAACAGAGAGATTTTTCCTCTAAAGACGGATATGACCTTGTTATACTGAACGGGAGAGTAATTGATCCCGAAACAAACCTGGATGCTGTCAGGAATATTGGCATAAGGGAAGGATCAGTGCAAATTATTACGGAAAAGGTTATTGGAGGGAAATCATCAATAGATGCAACAGGACTTGTTGTAGCGCCAGGTTTCATTGATATGCATCAGCACGGGCAGGATCAGGAAAACTACAGATACAAGGTAATGGATGGAGTTACAACAGCCCTTGAACTCGAAATGGGAACAAGCGATGTCGACCGGTGGTACAGGGAACGGGAGGGGAAATCTCTTATTAATTTTGGGGTAAGTTCAGGGCATGTGCCTTTGAGGATGATGATCATGAATGATCCGGGAGGATTTGCTCCTGTCGGCGACGCTGTATATAAAAAAGCATCAGATGAAGAAATTAAACGGCTCAGCGAAGGGATTGAAAAAGGGCTGAGCAGGGGCGCACTGGGTGTCGGATTTGGCCTGATGTACACTCCGGGAGCCTCAAGACTGGAAATCCTTGAAATGTTCAGAGTGGCAGGAAGACACAATGCTCCATGCTTTGTTCACATGCGTTATGGCGGACTTGTCGTGCCCGATTGTATTGAAGCCCTACAGGAAGTTCTTGCTAATTCGGCTGTTTCGGGAGCTCCCCTGCACATTGTTCATGTTACAAGTCTGGGATTCAGCCTTACCCCGCAACTTCTAAAAATGATAAAGGAAGCACGGGTTCATGGTATTGATGTTACAGTGGAATGCTATCCATATACTGCAACTCAAACAACAATTGAATCGGCTGTTTATGATGAAGGATGGCAGCAGAAATTCGGAATCGGCTACAAGGACCTGCAATGGGCCGACACAGGCGAGAGACTTACTGCTGAAAGCTTTGCGAGATACAGGAAAACAGGAGGAATGGTTATAGCTCATTCTATTCCGGAGGATGTGGTGAAATCAACACTGGCCGATTCAATCGTAATAATAGCCAGTGATGGTATGCTGGAAAGGGGAAAGGGACACCCGAGAGGCGCCGGGACATTCTCAAGGGTACTTGGCAAGTATGCGCGCGAAGATAAAGTGCTCACTCTTATGGAAGGACTGAAAAAGAATTCCCTGATGCCGGCATGCCGGCTTGAAGGAATTGCCCCCGGAATGAAAAAGAAAGGAAGAATACAAAGAGGATCTGATGCAGATATAACAATTTTTGATCCTTGCCTGATAATCGACAAGGCCACTTATGATGATCCATCCAGGTTTTCGGATGGAATAAAACATGTTATTGTCAACGGAACTGTTATTGTCGAAAATGGCTCTGTAGTTGAAAACACCTTCCCGGGAAGACCTGTGAGAGGAATAGTAAAATGATTTTTACAATTTTTTGCCGGGATTTCATTAAAAATGCATATATTAATGGTTAGAAATTCAGGTTAAATCTTAACCTGTTTTCATGTTGCATTTTCAAAACCGAAGCATTCTGTCATTTATTTTTATGAATTATTGTTGCTGATTGCCACGGGCATAAAACGCCCGATCCGGAAATTATTAATTTAGTCAACATCTGCTGTCTGTTTGTTGAAAGACATTAAAGTGATGTAATGCAATTAACTATATTTCAGGAAGTTTTAATGACAGACCATGAAAAAAACTTTACTAAGATTATTTGCATTTCAGATAATGTTTTTAATTACATTCTTATGCAATAACAGTAAAGAGTCAGCCGGCCGCACCGGTAAGATTTACACGCAGAAAGACATGTCATTTTATTGTTCTGAACCTGGTGAAAATAATATTCAGGTTATAAGTGAAAAAGTTTTTGACGGGGAATCAGACAGTCAGAATAGCTCTCAACCAGAAAATGCAAAGCTGATGTCATTAATACTTATATCTGTGATGCTCTGAGATTTTATTTGTTTTTCGGCTGCTGGCAGGAAAATGAAAAGAAGGGTTCTATATCTTGTTTTTTTCGCTCTGCTGCATCAGATTCCTTATGCACAGCAGCTTCCATTGTACAGCCAGTATCTTTGCAATAAGTTCCTTATAAATCCGGCTTCTGCCGGCTCTGATGGTCTTACGACCGTCAATATTACTGCCAGGGAACAATGGATAGGTTACTCGGGAGCACCGAGGACGTACTCGGTAAGTTACCAGTCAAGGATATTGAAAAGAGGTTACAGGCTCAAACAGAATATTTTCAACAAGACTGTATTTAAACCAAAAAACCCCGGGAAGATAGGTTTTGGAGGGTATGTTTTCAGCGACCGGAACGGAAGAGTGATGAGAACAGGATTTCAGATGGCTTACTCTTACCATACCTGGATAGCTGATTATACCCAGCTTTCACTTGGGCTGGCATTTACCGGTTATCATTTCATGATAAACACCCGGAACATAAATTTCGAGGATCCGAATGAGCCATGGCTCAATAATGAATTGAGAAGAGGAATGTTTGTCCCTGATGCAGATTTCGGTTTTTACATACTGAATCCGGATTACTGTTTTGGTTTTTCATGTCAGCAGTTGTTCGAGGCAAATGCAAAACTAGGCGAGTATGCTTACAATAACTACTGGATGGACAGGCATTACTATATGTTCGGATCCTGTAATTTCCACACAGGGGTAAAAACCGTACTTCAGCCTTCGGCTCTGCTCAAGGTTTCTGAACAGGTGAGGCCGCAGCTTGATTTAGGGTTCACTTATAATTACAACAACGATTTCTGGGCAGGGATATCATACAGAACAGGAAGCGCCCTAATAGCAAGCATAGGGATGAGATATTTTTCCAGCCGTGTCAAGCTCACAAGCATGTATATGGGATATTCCTTTGATTTCACTCTCAATAAGATACAAAGAGTCACCTACGGGACTCACGAGCTTACCCTTGCAATCAAGTTCGGTGATGCCAATAAAAGATTCAACTGGGTCGACAGGTTCTGATTCATTAAGAACTTACACCGGGAACTAAGAGAATTCGCAAAGTTTTAACCGAGAAACCTCAGGATTTTGATAAAACTTATATTAGCCATCTGAAATTTAAGGTGGTAGAAATTAATCAGAACTTGCAAAAAAGAACACGCTGTTAAGTTGATAATCGTTATTAAGCCCCCGACCGGGGGGGTAATAAACACAGGTGGCAGAGAGTCGGGGGAGAAATCCATTAGCAACAATCACGATTACTCAGGGACAAAGTTTGTACAAAGTTCGAAGGGTTATTAAACTGAATCCGACCCGTTTTGCGATCTTTGCGCTTTACTTTGTGCCCCGGGCGGTTAATAAACAATCTGATCGAACAGCCTGACAGAATACACACAGATTCTTTTCTACTTCACTATAGTTACAACTCCAACTATCGGTTTGTAACCGTTATGCAGGTCTATTACATAGTGATATGAATCGATAGGCAGCTCTTCGCTTCTGCTCCGGCCATTCCATGGTACAGGATAACCTTTCCCTGATTCCCAAACCAGCTGCCCCCACCTGTTATAAACAGTGACTTCGGATTCAGGATAAAACTCAATGTTCTTTATGTTCCATCCGTCATTTATCCCGTCGCCATTAGGAGAAAAGGCATCGGGGATCTCAACACAGATATCCTTGTCTGCTGATCCGGGATATATCCACACAGTGAATTTTAGTTCTTCTCCTTCACATTCCATGTCACCCGCGTCATTTACAATGGCGGGTACGAATCTGTAAACTACTTTATGTATTTTCATGTCGTAAGCATAAAGGACTTCATCCAGAATTGCCGGACTTGTATATGTCCCGTTTACAGTATTCCCGGTTACCCCCGCGTCAGGTTCGACGATAAGATCATAAACCCATTTCCCCCAGACTAACTGAGTCGGATTCCGAACGGAAAAAACAACATTTTCTCCGGCATGTATCAGTGTATCAGATACACTTATCCGGATTTCGGGTATTGGATTAACTCTTACAAGTCCTGATAACTTTTGCCCCATGCATCCATCTGCCGAGCGTTCCTGAACTTCCAGCAAATACGTTCCGGGAGAGTTCCATGCATAATTAAACCTGCTCGCGTTAAATCCTGCCATTTTTTCCCCGTCGATCCACCATGTAAAAGTTGAACCGGCACCGGCACCGGGGGAAACATGATATTGCCTTGTTTCTCCGGTACAAACAAGATCCGGCATTGTCATCTGCGCGGCTGACCTAAGGCAGATGACTTGCGTCATTCCCAGAGCTATTATATATAAATGCCTTTTAAACAATAGTTTATGTGTTTGCCATCCAATCTGTCTGGCCCTGTCCAAACAGACAGTATTATTATGCCAGCCATTAGCTGTTAATTTACAACTTATGTAGCAGTTTTTAAGGTTGTTTGTCGCTTACCATACTGATTTTTGTCGTAACCTCTGACAGGATTAAGCTGTTCCAGCTTCCCCTCTTTCCCGGGAGAGGGGGGGATAAGAGGGGTGAGGCCGGAACCTGACTTTACAGACAGCACCCGGGAGGTGTTTTGAGCAGATCTCAATACAATAGCCTGTTTCCAACTTCAGTTATGGTAAATTCCATTCGTTACCGGAGCAGGCTGAACTGTAATGTCCATCGTCGCAGTCGATGAGCAGCCTGTGCTGATCACTGTCTCTGTGACACTTAGCGACCCTGCACCCGGAGTTGTCCATCTTACCGCGATCTGATTTGTACCCTGTCCGCTGAGTGTCCCGCCGACAACCGTCCAGTTATAGGTGTGTCCGGCAACGGCAGCCGTAGTGTAGATCTCGGTACTGGTGTCAGTGCTCTGGCAAACAGGATCGGGACCGGCAATAGCAGGAGCCGGTAACGGATTGATTGTTACGTCGACTGTAGCTGATGCAGTACCTCCGCCTGCGTTCGTGACCGTCAGTGTATATGTCCCGGCAGCTGCTGCTGTCACTCCTGTTATTACCGGATTCTGCACATTGGATGTAAATCCGTGGGGACCGGTCCAGGAATAGGAAACCATACCTGAAGGGCCTCCGACAAGGTTGAGATCGCCGCCTATACATGGGGTATTTGCAACGGCTGTTGGAAGATTCACGGTATTTATGGTGACATCCACGGTTGTTGATGCCGAACAACCGGCAGCATTGGTAACCGTCAGGGTATACGTTCCGGCAGCAGCATCGGTGACACCCGTTATAACCGGATTCTGAGCCGAGGAAGTGAATCCGTCGGGACCGGTCCAGGAATAGGATGCCATTCCGCCTGGTCCGCCGACAAGGTTCAGGTCGCCTCCTGTAAAAGGTGTATTGGCGGTTGCTGTTGGAACAGGCAACGGGTCAACGATTATGTTCAGTGTGATCGGAACACCTGAACAGTTTGTTGTGCTTGAAAGTGTCTCTGTAACTGTTAAATTATATGTTCCAAGAGTGGTCCAGCTGATCCTGATGGCACTGGTGCCCTGCCCTTCGGTAATTGTCCCGCCTCCGGAAAGCACCCAGTTATAGGTCGACCCCGGAGTATTGATAACCCAGTAGTCCTCCGTCGAGTTCAGACAGGCATGATCCGGATCTGTTGTACCTGGCTGTGCCCATGTTACCAGCGGGCTGGCTGACAGAATCATCAGAAGAAGTATTCTGAATAATGTGGTCTTTGTTTTCATGATAAGATTGATTTTTAATTATGATTAAGAAGCAGATCAGTAATGGTAAATGGCAGATGTTACAGGAAGGGGATTGACAGTAATCGTAACAGGATAGCTGTAAACGGTTCCGCACCTTAGTGTGCCTTCATCTGTTACTGCTAATCTGTACCGTGTGGTTGTAAAAAGCGGAGGAGGAGAGTATGCAAGATCTTGTTCTCCGGTAATGTCAGTCCAGTTTTCATTATCAGTGCTTATCTGCCACTGATATGAATATGGCGGCCCTGATCCTCCTGCGGCAGCTGTGGCTGCCAGAGCATAGGGAATCCCGATATTACAGAATGTTTGATCGGCGGTTACAACAGCTGACGATACAGGTGGCAGGACAGTTAGATTTCTGTTCCTGTTGAAAGTTGTTATCACGCATGTTGAATAATCAGGTGGCTGATTGAGCGTGATAAATGTCACTGATACCCTGTATCCGCCTGTTTCAGCAGGTGTTGCATTTGATATTGTCAGATGTTGCGTTGATGTTCCTGAATATATACCTCCATCTGATATCGGATGCCACCCTGTCCCGTCATTGAACGACCACCGGTATCCGGTAACCGGACCATTTGTCGAGACTTCATAAGAAGTTCCTCCTCCGTCACAGATTGTAAGGTTGACTCTTCCCGTCAATCCGGTTACCGAATTGATGTTGAGAAGCGCAGGGTCTGAAGTGACTGAACTGCACTCATCTGTGACAATCACCCTGTATTCGGTGCCGTCAGTATTCAGTCCATTGACTCCGATGTCGTGAACGGTCAGACCTGACGATGTTTCACCAATTATATCTGAAAAATTGCCTCCCGGCGGCCTCGATTGCCATTGGTAGCCCACATTACCTGATGAGTTGCAGGCCGCAACATTGAATTCGACAGTATTCCCATAACAATCTGTCTGGTCTAAAGGCTGATTTATTATTGTCAGCGGTTGTACAGGCTGATCAATGACGATTGTAGCTGTACCCGTGCATGATCCCCCGTTCCCTGTAACCGTCACAATGTAAGTTCCGGCTGAAAGACCTGCAAGGTTCTGGCTTGTGCCGGCAAATGAGCCCGGTCCGGTCCATGCAAATGTGTAAGGTTCCGTACCGCCTGTTACAGTTATATTAATTGTTCCCGTCGATCCCCCGTAACATGCGACATTTGTATGGTTTGAAGTAATCAAACATGTTTGCCCATATGAGCACAGGCCACCCAGCAACCAGCAGCCAGTGCCAGGCATCCAGCAACAGGCACCCAGCAACAGCCTGCATATCAGCAATAATAAATGGTGACAGGAATCACCCTTAAATACATTTTTTAACATGAAAACCTGGCAACGAGACAATACCAAATTAAGAAAAAAACAAAACCGGCGCAAGTCTGCCTGTATTGAAAAATGCCACTAAAGAACTGTTTTTATACTGAGATTAGTTGTAATTTTAACATCAGGTACGTCAGCCTGTTTCAAACATTCATATCATGAAGGAGCCGGTATCACGCAGAAAATTCCTGAAGAGTGCTCTGGGTGCAGGTGTTATTGTCGCAGGAAGCCATATTGATTTTGGAAGCCACCGGGAAAAAAGTCTCCCGGAAGAAGGAACGAACCCTTATGATCCGAAAGGACTCCCCACGTCTGTCCTTGGCAACACAGGTGTAGTGATACCGCGTATAGCAGTCGGGCTGGGGAGCAGGTTCCTGAATATCAGGTCACTTGATGAGGCACTTGAGATGTGCAATTATGCACTTGATAACGGATTATATTACTGGGATACTGCCCACAGTTATGAAAACACTGAAACAGGGGCAATCAGTGAAGAGCGCCTTGGGCATATAATAAAATGGAGGAGAAAGGAGATATTCCTGTCTACAAAGATTGCCTCACGTGAACCCGATAAGGCGAAGGCAGAAACAGAAGAAAGTCTTAAGCGTCTGCAGACCGATTATGTCGATATGCTGAAGATCCATGCCGTTGAAACAGAGGAAGACGCTGCAGACATTTGCAGGAAGGGAGGAGTTCTTGATGTTATTTCAAAATATAAGGAAGAGGGAATAACAAGGTTCATTGGATTTTCAGGGCATGGCAATGCCAAGGCTCTTAAGGCGATGGTTGATACGGGACAGTTCGACAGCATGCTTTTCGCGATGAATCATTACACGACGGCTCATGACAGGCAGGGTACTCTTATTCCAGCCGCAAGGGCAAAAGGCATGGGAATCATGCTGATGAAGACAGTCAGGCCAAAAGAGACTATACAGGGAATAAATCCGGAGGATCTTGTCAGATATGCCCTGTCGCTTGAAGGGCCGAACGGAATTGTCGTCGGAATGGACAGTAAAAAGGTTGTTGACTCTAATCTTAAGATTCTTCGTAGTTTCCGCCCGATGCATAAGGCCGAGATGCAAAAGTTTGCGATGAGGCTTGCTCCTTTTTTCCGACACGAAAATCTTGAATGGATGAAGTCATCCTACCAGGATGGCCCGATGGCTTAAGGGAATTATATCTCATTTCAATTCTCTTCATAACAAAAGGTTCTCATCTTACCTTGACTTCTCTCTTTCTCTTACGCCATTCGTCCTCTGTATCAGCCATTCATAAATATTAAGAATCATTTCATCAAAAGTCTGGGAAGTCATTAATAATGAACCATGGAATTTCTTATTATTGTCAGTTGTTAATCAGGTACCAGAGGATTTTTCTTCGACAGATATTTTATGCCCGGGATTTCAAATTTATTGTGAGGCTGGGTGTCTCCCGGCTCAGGTAAATTTGAAAGGCTTGAATCAGTTAAGAACCAAAGAAACTTTCTGACTCCAATCAGAATATATTCCAGAGTAGGAAAGCCGGCTGCCCCTCGTAACTGAGGGGCAGTTTTTTCTTCCCCCCTGCGTTACAGAGTCTGCCGGGCTTTGGTATTGGCCAGTGCCCATTAAGGCGAGCCTCATTAGTAAAAGATCTCAGTCGCGACGTCCACCGACACCCTTGGGAGAGGGGGTCAGGGGGTGAGGCCTGGAGGGTGAGTGCATGTGACCGCCCCCGGGCGATCGCTTTTGGGAGAATCCTGCAAAGTCAGATTATTCCCTTACTCGTTCCGCCCGTATGGTCTTTTTATTTTCTGATCATTCTCAAACATGGTTTGAAAAGTCCAGAAAACAAAAATCCCCTCCGCTCATGCGGAAGGGAATAATTTTACTTTGCGGAGAGAGGGGGATTCGAACCCCCGGTACCCTTTTGAGGTACACACGCTTTCCAGGCGTGCCAGTTAAGCCACTCCTGCATCTCTCCAATAGTGACTTATTCCTTCAGAATCGCGGCGAAAATACGAAAAAAAATGACGCAAATAATAAATCCCGGAATATGGTTTTTGTGATTGATAATGAATTTGGCGCTAAATGCAGTTGCAGGTTGCAAGTTGCTGGTTGCCGGTTCTGCTACTCACCTCTCACCTCTCACGTCCCACATCTCACATCTCACATCTTTTCGCCCTTTGCCCTGCGCCCTTTGCCCTGTGCCCTGCCTGCATGCCGCACGCTGCCTAACTAATCTCCCCCGCAATCGACTTCCCCAGATATTTCTCCACCTCCTCCTTCGACCCGCACGACCCCAGAAGATGCATAAGTTTTGTAACCGAGGCTTCCGATGTTATGTCCTTTCCGCTTATCACTCCTACGGCAAGCAATTCCCTGCTTGTCTCATACAAGCCCATCTCAACGCTCCCGCCATGGCACTGGGTTACATTGAAAATAATGCCTCCCCTGTCGATGAACGATTTCAGTTCGTCGATGAACCACCTGTACGTAGGGGCGTTCCCTGAACCAAATGTCTCAATGATTATCGCTTTAAGATCCTTCGTGTTTAAAATTGCCTGTACCAGGTTGAGGCTTATCCCCGGGAACAACTTAAGTATCGCAACATTTGAGTCAAAATTTTTGTGAACAATCAGATGTTTTCTCGGATCAGGATACCTGATAAGGGTATAGTTATATTTCAAATGAAGCCCCACTTCTGCAAGTGGCGGATAATTCGGGGAATTGAATGCATCAAAATGTTCGGCGCTGAACTTGGTGGTACGGTTGCCTCTTGTAAGCTCATTGTCGAAAAATATACATACTTCAGGCACCAGCGGCAGTCCGTTCTCCTTTGCCGAAGCAATCTCTATCGCAGTAAGGAGGTTTTCCCTTCCATCGGTCCGCAACAGACCGATAGGCAGCTGCGACCCTGTGAATATTACAGGCTTTGACAGGTTCTCAAGCATGAAACTCAATGCTGAGGCTGAATATGCCATTGTGTCGGTGCCATGCAAAACAACAAAGCCGTCATACTTTTCATAGTTCTCCTCTATTGTTTCGGCCATCTTTATCCATACCTCAGGATCGATGTTTGATGAATCCTTGACGGGGTTAAAAGACACCGACTCGAGATTAAATCCGAACTTGTCGAGTTCCGGTACGTGGTATGTTATATGGTTGAAATCAATTGGAATCAGCGACCCTGTCTGCGGATCATGTATCATTCCTATCGTTCCTCCTGTATAAATTAACAGTATCGAAGTGTCTTTTCTGTCTTTCATTTGATTCACAGGCCAAAAAGTCGAACGGAATTTCTAAAGGTAATTGAAGCTGTCTCTTCAGGTGTCAATCCTGAAATCTCAGCAACTTTTTTGTTTATGAGACAAATATATGAACTTTCATTTCTTTTTCCCCTGTATGGTACCGGAGCTAAATAGGGCGAGTCGGTCTCCAATATTATGTTGTCAATGCCAATTCCGCTCACGATTTTGTCGAGCCCCGAGTTTTTAAATGTTACAATACCTCCGATCCCCAGCATGAATCCCATTGAAACGGCTTTTTCGGCATCTGACATTGTTCCTGTGAATGCATGGAACACGCCTTTTAACCGTGCCCCTTTGAAATCCTCCAGCGCTTCAAAAATCACCCGGAACGATTCGCGTGCATGAATGACAACAGGGAGGTCTTTTTCAAGGGCATATTCAACCTGCTTTCTGAATGCAATTATCTGCTGCTCTATAAAAGTCTTGTCCCAGTAAAGGTCAATGCCAATCTCCCCAATAGCTTTAAAATCATAATTCGGCGAAATACTAAAAATTTCTTCAAGCTGGCTTTCAAAATCATTTTTTACGGAGGTCGGATGAAGTCCGGGCATAGCCATGCAGATGCCGGGATATCTTTTTTCCACCGCAAGCATTGGTTTTACAGAATCCTTATCGATATTTGGCATCAGCAGGATTTTGACGCCGCTGCCGACTGCCCTCGCTATAATTTCATCCCTGTCGCTGTCGAACTCGGGAAGATAGATGTGGGTATGTGTATCGATAAGCTCTGTCATACAACACCCTGGGCGATCATTGCATTTGCCACCTTGACAAAACCGCCGATATTCGCACCGTCAACATAATTAATATAGCCGTCTTCCTTTTTTCCGTAGGTAACGCAGGTGGCATGAATGTTTTTCATTATGGAATGAAGCCTGGCGTCAACCTCTTCACGCGACCATGGCAGTCTCATGGAGTTTTGTGTCATCTCGAGCCCCGATGTTGCAACCCCGCCTGCATTGGCGGCCTTTCCCGGTCCATAGAGTATCTTCGCCTTAAGGAACACCTCAATAGCCTCAGGGGTAGACGGCATATTTGCTCCTTCGGCAACGCACATACATCCGTTTTTAACAAGCAGTTTTGCGTCTTCTTCATTTATCTCATTTTGGGTGGCATTGGGCATCGCAATATCGCACTTTATGTTCCATGGACGCTTGTCCTCGTAGTACTCAACACCATATTTTTCAGCATACTCCTTGATCCTGCCGCGTTTTATATTTTTTAGTTCCATCACATATCTGAGCTTGTCTGCATCGATCCCTTTCGGATCATAGATGAATCCGTTAGAATCGGACAATGTTACAACCTTTCCTCCGAGTTCGGTGACTTTTTCCGCAGCGAACTGTGCCACATTGCCTGAACCTGAGATGCAAACAGTTTTTCCCTGCAAAGTATCACCACGTGTGGCTAACATCTCCTGGGCGAAATATGTTGCGCCATATCCTGTTGCCTCGGGCCTTATCAGTGATCCTCCCCATTCAATCCCCTTACCTGTGAGAACACCTGAAAATTCATTTTTAAGCCTTTTGTACTGGCCGAACAGGTATCCGATCTCCCTTCCGCCAACTCCGATGTCGCCGGCAGGGACATCCGTTTCCGGTCCGATGTGTCTGAAAAGCTCTGTCATAAAGCTCTGGCAGAACCGCATTACCTCATTATCAGATTTTCCCTTGGGATCAAAATCCGATCCGCCTTTGCCACCGCCCATGGGCAGAGTGGTCAGACTGTTTTTGAAAACCTGCTCAAATGCAAGGAATTTCAGGATCCCAAGATTCACGGTGGGATGGAACCTCAGTCCTCCCTTGTATGGCCCGATGGCACTGTTCATCTCAATGCGGAAACCTCTGTTTATCTGTATCTCTCCCTTGTCGTCAAGCCAGGGTACCCTGAATATTATTGTCCTTTCAGGTTCAGCTATCCTCTCAAGGATCTTTGCATATTTATACTTCGGATTCTCTTCAATAAAGGGGATTAACGATTCGGCAACCTCCTGCACGGCCTGGTGAAACTCGTTTTCACCAGGATTCTTTGCCTTTATCATCGACATGAACTGCTGCACTCTTGGATCCATAATTGTATGGTTAAGATTAAGATTTAAACTGAAAAATAAGTCAGGATCAAAAATAGAAAAACATGGAAATAAATGTATTCCGGATTTCGGAATTTTATTGGTTTCGGAATTTGGAATTCTGATTTCTGATTTCTGATTTCTGATTTAAAACAGGATACCGCCGTCCGCGATCCGAATTAAGATAATTCCGAAATAACAAATCCGAAATCCGAAATCCGGCTGAATTCAGGCGCTTCTGTAAACATTTCCAGGGCAGCACTTCAGCAGTCCCTTGAATTCCATTTGCAGAAGGAGAGCGGAAAGTTTCGCCACTGGTATCTCAAGTTCCCTGCAGATGCTGTCAATATTGAGTTCTTCTTCCCTTACTACCAGTTCATATATCTTCTGCTCGGCCTCGGAAAGCTCCGAGAATAATGTTTTCTGAACAGCAGGTTTGGATTTTTCAGGTTTCCAGTCGAGAAAATACTCTATATCGTCTGCCGATTCAACCAGAGCCGCTTTGTTCGTCTTGATCAGGTTATTGCATCCCTGCGACCACTGATCTTCAGGGCGTCCGGGAACCGCAAAGACATCCCTGTTGTACGAATTGGCCATATCGGCAGTGATCAGTGCTCCTCCCTTGATGCCCGATTCGACCACCAGCGTTGCATCTGCAATCCCGGCAATTATCCTGTTCCTTTTAAGAAAATTGTTTCTTTCAGGAAGTGCATCTGACATGAAATCTGTAAGCAAACCTCCGTTTTTCAATATCGATTCAGCTGTGGCCCTGTGAACCGAAGGATAGATTGTCTTGAATCCATGCCCCAGTACCCCGATCGTCTTAAGCCCGTTTGTAAGAGCTGTCTTATGTGCTGTGATATCAATCCCGTAAGCCAGCCCGCTTATTATTACAAGATCGGGATGCCCGGCGGCAAGATCACAGATTATTTTTTCGCAGATGTCTTTTCCTCTCGAAGTTGCGTTTCGTGTTCCTACAACGCTTATCATCTTGTTGCTGTTCAGATCACAATTACCCCTGAAATAGAAAAGCACAGGTGAATCGTCGCATTGCCTCAATCTGAAAGGATAATCATTGTTGAGGTAGAAGAAAGTCTTAATGTTATGTTTTATAACATATTCTGCTTCTTTCTCGGCATCAGCAAGATATGATCGCTGGCTAATTGCTGCAGCGAGGCCCGGGCCAATTCCGGGAATTTTAACAAGGTTGCGGTAAGGTTCGCTGAAGATGGCCTCAACGCTTCCGAAATATGAAACAAGCTTGCGGGCGTTGATATCACCGATGCGCGGAATGAGGCTCAGCGCAATCTGGTGCATGAGGGATACATCTGACATGGCACGAGAAGTTGAGACATGTAAATATACAAAAAACAGGCTGCATCAAAAGAGTTTTAACAACTTTTTCCCCCTTTGTGTCTGCCTTTGTGAAACTTTGTGTTTCAGTGATTTAAGATTAACCACAAAGGATCTCAAAGGATAGCATAAAGCTTACTCAAAGGGCCTTTGATGCAGCCCGGGTAATATGTGTGAGCGAGTAATTTAAATTACTCCCATGTCGAGCATAGAATTTGCCACTTTTAGGAAGCCTGCAATATTTGCACCTTTTACATAATCAACAGATCCGTCGGGGCGCTGGCCGTGCTTTACGCATTGCCCGTGAATGTTTATCATTATTTCATGCAGACGATGATCAACCTCGGTGCTGTTCCATCTCATCTTCATTGAATTCTGTGTCATTTCAAGCCCCGATGTTGCCACACCACCTGCATTTACTGCCTTCCCGGGTGCAAACAGGACATTATTTTTCTGGAACTCTTCAACTGCCTCGGGAGTGCAACCCATATTTGATATTTCGGCGACCATTTTAACACCATTTGCTATAAGTGTTCTTGCATCATCACCGTTCAGCTCGTTCTGGGTAGCGCATGGGAGTGCAATATCAACCTTCACTTCCCACGGACGTTTGCCTTCATGAAATTCAACTCCTTCAAAAACATATGAATATGGCTTGACGATATCCTGGTTTGATGCCCTGAGCTCGAGCATATAGTCGATCTTCTTGCCTGATATTCCGTCGGGGTCATATACATAACCGTCGGGGCCCGATATAGTAACGACTTTTGCGCCAAGTTCGGTCGCTTTCAGAGCGGCGCCCCATGCAACGTTCCCGAACCCTGAAATCGAAATTGTCTTTCCGGCCAGGGTTTCATTCCTTGTTTTGAGCATTTCCTGGGCAAAATATATTCCACCAAAACCTGTTGCTTCAGGTCTGATGAGCGAGCCGCCCCAGTTGCTTCCCTTGCCTGTAAGTACGCCGGTATGATCGCCTTTGAGCCTTTTGTACATTCCATAAAGGTAACCTATCTCTCTTCCTCCCACACCTATATCTCCGGCAGGGACATCGGTTTCCGGTCCTATGTATTTCCACAGTTCAAGCATGAATGACTGGCAGAAACGCATAACCTCATTGTTTGACTTTCCTTTTGGATCGAAATCCGATCCGCCTTTCCCTCCGCCCATCGGGAGGGTGGTAAGGGCGTTTTTAAAGATCTGTTCAAATCCGAGGAATTTCAGGATCGACAGGTTAACGCTCGGGTGGAAGCGAAGCCCGCCCTTATAAGGACCGATGGCGTTGTTGAACTGAACGCGGTATCCAAGGTTGACCCTTACATTGCCTTCATCATCAACCCATGGCACCTTAAAAGCAATAACACGGTCGGGTTCCACAATGCGTTCAATAATATTGGCAGATTCAAACTGGGGATTTTCGTTGTAAACCTCTTCAATTGACTCCAGAACTTCTCTTACTGCCTGTAAATACTCAACCTCTCCGGGATGTTTCTTTTCGAGGTTGTTCATAATTTTGTCTACGTTCATAGTATTGGGAATTTTGGTTATAATTTTTTTGAACTTCAGCAATCGTTAATAAAAATGAAGATTATATGAAATAAATTTTAATGCATTTTCTTCTTTTGTTATTTCACCTCTTCCCCGTTTCCACCCAGGGGGGAAAAGCGGCACGCCATCCCCGCGGGAGAAGGTCGGGAAGGGGGTAAGAGATACTTGAATCCCATTTTCCTAATCATTTTATCTGATACTCGTTATAATTTTAAAGCACTTTTTAAAGTTTCAACAAAATTCAGCTCTATTTTATTCATTAAAAATGATTTAACTCATGTTAATCTGATATTAGCCTTTAATAATGGGAGCCGATGAATTAAGCGATTTTATAATTCTGGCTTTGTCGGCCCGTTTCAGGCCATTAAGATAAATCGGCGGATATTTGGCGATCCCTTCCCTTAGCCTCTGGTACAATGTTATGCTTTCGACAAGTCCGAAGAATTTTTTATCTATTGTAAATCCCGAAAAACTCCTTTTGTTTATCTCGACTGAATTTTTGTTTCCGGTGAAAAGCCCTGCCGAATAGTAACGGAAAATTATTGAATCTCCTTCGTCAGAAAAATAGATGTAGTGATAATTAAGTATCTGTGGAATAATAATTATCAGAAGGAATATCGCTGAAACCAGGATTGTCAACGCGGTTTTTTCGACACCAATAACGGGGAACCTGATTATTCCGGCAGCATAAACGAGCACAAGATAGGTCAGAAATATTATTATTGCTGCCCTTCGTGCGATTTTCAGATTGATAATGGATTTTGAGTTATTCAGTATCATATCATAGGCGTAAAAATAACTTAACTGCTGTGTCTTTATTCTCTTTTCGACTTAAAAAAACCTTTCAAAATCTCCCCGCACTCCCGTTCCAGGATGCCTGATCTGACAGTGGTTTTAGGGTGAAGCAGGGGTCCCTTAACCAGTGTAAATCCCTTTTTGGGATCGGCAGCGCCATAAACAAGTGCCGGAGCCTGGCTCCAGCCGATTGCCCCGGCACACATTGCACAAGGTTCCACAGTAACGTACACAGTACAACCGTGCAGATATTTCCCGCCGAGCCATGAAGCGGCAGCAGTAATGGCCTGCATCTCGGCATGTGCAGTAGGGTCGTTCAGAGTTTCGGTGAGGTTGTGCGCACGGGCAATTATTGTATCGTTGCACACTATTACAGCGCCAACAGGAACTTCCTGTTTTTCTTTGGCTTTACCTGCTTCCTCAAGAGCCGCCTTCATGAAATGCTCATCCCGGTCTGTTGTCATCCCTCATCTAATAATTTCTAAAATTAAAAAGAATAAATGAATAAAAACCAAACTCTTGTTAGTGGTAGGATTAAACCCTTTTTTTACTTTTGCTGAAATCAAAAATTAAACGATGTACAGGACAAATACTTGCGGAGAACTGACACTTAAGGATGAAGGCAGAAAAGTTATTTTGTGCGGATGGGTACAAAAATCGAGGGATCTAGGAGGAATGACATTTGTTGATCTCCGCGACAGGTATGGGATAACACAGCTTGTATTCAATATGGATACGGACAGTGATCTGTGTGATAAGGCAAGAAAGCTTGGCCGTGAATTCGTGGTTCAGGCGAAAGGGACAGTGAGGGAACGCAGCAACAAGAATCCCAAATTGCCCACAGGCGATATCGAAATAGATGTTGAGGAACTCAATATTTTGAATAAAAGCGAGATACCTCCTTTTACAATCGAAGAGGACACTGACGGGGGTGAAGAGCTGAGAATGAAATACCGTTATCTTGATCTGAGAAGGCCCGTAGTCAGAAACAACCTTATACTCAGGCACAAGGTTGCACAGGAAGTAAGGAAATACATGGATTCCATCGACTTCGTGGAGGTGGAAACCCCTGTCCTTATTAAATCCACACCAGAAGGCGCCCGCGACTTTGTCGTTCCGTCAAGAATGCAGCCGGGTACTTTTTATGCCCTTCCGCAATCGCCTCAGACCCTGAAGCAGCTTCTTATGGTTTCCGGCTTTGACAAGTATTTTCAAATAGTAAAATGTTTCAGGGATGAAGACCTCAGGGCTGACCGCCAGCCTGAATTCACACAGATCGACTGCGAGATGTCATTTGTTGAGAGGGATGATGTCCTGAACACCTTTGAGGGCCTTGCAAAGTACCTTTTCAGGCAGATAAAAGGGATCGAATTCAGTGAACCTTTCATCAGGATGCCTTTCAGGGAGGCAATGGAGAATTACGGGAACGACAAGCCTGACCTTCGTTTCGGGATGAAGATCAGGGATATCACCAGCCTTGTTAAAGGACATGGCTTTTCAGTTTTTGAAGGTTCAGAATATATTGGGGCAATCTGCGCACCCGGATGTTCCGAATATTCAAGGAAACAGACCGACGAACTTACAGAATTCGTCCGCAGGCCCCAGATCGGAGCCAAAGGTCTTGTCTATCTAAAATACGGCACCGACGGAACACTTAAATCCTCTGCCGAAAAGTTCTATTCACAGGATGAGCTAAAAAAATGGATCGGCGCAACAGGCGCAAACCCTGGCGATCTGCTCCTTATTCTTGCAGGTGATCGCAAAAAGACTCTTTCAGCATTGTCGGAACTGAGGCTGGAAATGGGAAACAGGCTCAACCTGAGGCCAAGAGACAAATATGTTCCGCTTTGGGTTATCGATTTCCCTCTCCTTGAATGGGATGAGGAAGAGAAAAGATATTTTGCAATGCACCACCCATTCACCTCCCCCATGCCGGAAGATATCCCGCTTATGCACACTGATCCCGGAAAAGTAAGGGCAAATGCTTACGACCTGGTGATAAACGGTGTTGAAATAGGAGGAGGCTCAATAAGGATACACGATGCTGAGGTGCAAAAGCTTATGTTCAGGGTGCTGGGATTTACCCCGGAGGAAGCAGAATATCAGTTCGGGTTTCTTCTTAACGCCTTTAAATACGGAGCCCCGCCCCATGGAGGAATTGCCTTTGGTTTCGACAGATGGTGTGCCATGTTCGGGGGACAGGATTCGATACGCGATTTTATCGCCTTCCCCAAGAATAATTCGGGCCGGGATGTAATGCTTGATACCCCTGCAGAGATATCACGTAAACAGCTCGATGAACTGAGTATTGAAGTCAGAACTAAAAAACAGTGATCTTTATCCTACCTGTCACCCGAGTTAACGAGATTGATGACTATCACTCCGTTTGCTCCGCGCGATCCGTAAATTGATGCTGACGATCCTTTAAGGACCTGGATTGACTTCACCTGGTAGGGCAGGATGTTATCGATGGAGTTGACGGTAACTCCGTCCACAACATAAAGAGGCTCCGTGCTTAGCGTAAGTGATGAGGCTCCCTGGATCTTGATGCTGTTCCCGACGACCTGAACGCCCGGGACTTCTCCCCTGATCATGTCGTAGATGTTCCTGTAGGAAGCATACTTGGGATTGTTCCCGTCTATCTTGTTGACGTTGCTTGTCACATCCTTTCTTTTAACCTTGCCGTAGCCGATGTCAACAACATCGTCATCAGTGCCGGCCTTTTCAACAACCTGGTCAGGCACAGATCCTTCAAACTGAAAATTTATTCTCGTCCTGCCGTTTATCTCTTCTTCAAGAGCTCCGTTTGTCAGTGTAAGTATCCCGATCTTCGAGCTTCCCTGTTTTACCTTTATTTTATAATATCCCTTGTCGTTTGTCAGGACATCTGTCTTTTGCCCGTCGACAGTGACAATAGCGTTGGCAACAGACGACTGTGTACCATCGACAACATAGCCTGAGATTGTAACTCTCTTGTTTGTCTTCTGTCCGTACGAATTATAATAAGGTATAATAATAAGTATAACAGCGAAAACTAAAGCAACGCGTGTTTTCATGTTTTTTATTTTTATTGCAAGTTATAAGTAGTTGTCTGAAAATACAATTAATAAATGTTAAATGATTGCTTATTTGTCGCTTCCTTTCAGAAGGTTGATTACTATTACGCCGTTTGAACCTCTCATACCGTATATGGCTGCCGATGATCCTTTAAGGACCTGGATCGATTTTACCATCTGCGGGGCAATGTTATCGATAGTGGTTACGGGCACTCCGTCAACTACAAACAATGGTTCGTTGCTTGCATTGATCGATGTGGCGGTTCTTATCCTGATGCTGCTGCCTGAAACCATGACTCCCGGAACTTCATTTTTTATCATATCGTAAATGTTGTTGTAGGAAGCGTATTTGGATTTTGTACCGTCAATGACATCAACCGGTGATGTAAGAGTTTTCTTTTTTGCAGTTTTGAGCCCCATGTCGACTGCTTCATCCCCGGGGTCAGCCTTCCCGGCAACCTGTGTCGGCACCGAACCCTCATATCTGAAATCGATCCTCTCCCTTCCGTTGATTGGTTCCTCCATTTTGCCGCTTGCCGGCGCAAGTACTCCGATTGAAATGCTTCCCTGGCTTATCCTGGCCTTGTAAAAGCCCTTGTCATCAGTAAGATAAGCTGTCTTTTCGCCATCGACAATTATGATGGCATTTGCTATTGGGGCATAAGTTCCATCCATTACATATCCTGAAACCGTGATCTTCTTTCCTGATTTCTGTGCATAGGAAATGTTTAACTGAAAAGAAAGGAGGAGGAACAGACAACAGATCAATTTTGTTTTCATTTTTTTGATATTCTTGATGATCCCTTTTAAACAGATCACTGGTATCCCGGCTCTGATTTGCACCTGAGGCTCATGTCTCAGACCGCTTTGCCGATAAGTGTTGCCGACGTGCATCTTTCAACGCGAACGTTCACATATTCTCCTTTGCTGCGCCCTTCTGCCGGAAAAACAACCACCTTGTTCTGGGAGGTCCTTCCCGAAAGAAAGTCCCGCGACCTTTTGGAAAAATCTTCGGTAAGTACTTCAAAAACCCTGCCAACATCCATTTTCTTTGACCTTGCCGAGAGCTTGTTCTGAAGGGAAATTATCTCATTGAGCCTTCTGGTTTTTATTTCCGCGGGAACATCATCGGGATATTTTCTTGCTGCTTTGGTCCCTGGACGTTCACTGTATTTGAACATATATGCAAAATCATAGCCTACCCATTCCATAAGCGACAGCGTATCGTTGTGGTCTTGTTCGGTCTCCGTGCAGAAGCCTGCAATAATATCCGTGGAGATGGCACAGTCGGGTATTATTGAGCGAATAGCGCTGATGCGGTCCATATACCACTCCCTCGTATATTCACGGTTCATAAGTTTGAGGATCCTGCTGCTTCCGCTCTGGGCCGGCAGGTGAATATGCCTGCAGATGTTTGGATGCCTTGCAATGGTTTTTAGAAGCTCATCCGAGATGTCTTTCGGATGAGATGTTGAGAACCTAACCCTAAGAGAAGGATCGATAAGGGCGGTCATCTCAAGAAGAGCAGGGAAACAGACCTGACCGTCATCATTTTTCCAGTTGTAAGAATCAACATTCTGGCCCAGGAGTGTTACTTCCCTGTATCCCTTGCTGACAAGTTCCCTGACTTCATTCACTACCGACATCGGATCCCTGCTTCTTTCCGCTCCTCTGACGTATGGGACCACGCAGTAGGCACACATGTTGTTGCATCCACGCATTATCGATACAAATGAGGTGACCCCGTTCCTGTCCATTCTTACCGGATTTATGTCGGCGTAAGTTTCTTCTCTTGAAAGCAGGACATTAACAGCCTTATGGCCCGATTCAGCCTCGGAGATAAGAGCGGGGAGATCCCTGTATGAATCAGGGCCTGCTATCAGATCGACAAGGTGTTCCTTTTCAAGAATTTGTTCCCTGAGACGTTCTGCCATGCATCCAAGCAGGCCTATCATTGCATTGTTCTTTCTTTTAATATGTCCGATGGCCTTAAGCCGGCCCCATATCCTCTGCTCGGCATTATCCCTTATAGAGCATGTATTGATAAGTATAAGTCCCGCTTCCCTGATGTCGCCTGTGTGTTCATAACCGTGTCCGGCCAGTATTGAAGCAACCACCTCGCTGTCGGCTACATTCATCTGACAGCCGTATGTTTCTATGTATACTTTCTTTTTCATTTTCGATTTATTCGTTTATCCGGCTTCAGCAGTCAGCTTTCAGCTCTCAGCAGCAAGCCTTTCTTTGGTCCCCGGTCTACGGTCTGCTGTCATCTGTCTTTCCCGTTACAAAAGTATTAACTATGCGTTATGTATTAAAGAAATATTTAATTTTGCATCTGAAATTTAAATTGTAAACTGTATGTCAGGTCACAATAAATGGTCAACAATCAAAAGAAAAAAAGGTGCAAATGACGCCAAAAGGGGAAAGATCTTTACAAAGATCATAAAGGAGATCATAATTGCAGCCAAGGAAGGCGGAGGTGATCCTGATACCAACTCAAGGCTGAGGCTTGCAATTCAGAATGCCAAAGGTGCGAACATGCCAAAGGATAACATTGAACGGGCGATCAAAAAGGCAGTAGGATCGGAGGCAGACAATTATGTTGAAACATCATTTGAAGGATATGGTCCAAACGGAATTGCGATATTCGTTGAGGCCCTTACAGATAACAATAACAGGACGGTTGCATCGGTCCGTTCCGCCTTCAACAAGCATGGCGGCAAACTTGGTACAAACGGCTCCCTTAGTTCCCTGTTCGAACGGAAGGGTATCTTTACAATCAATCTCGAAGGTCTGTCTCCCGAGGATATTGAACTCGAACTTATTGATGCGGGTGCACAGGACTTTGATTCGGATGATGAAACAATGACAATAACCTGCGCCAAGGAGGATTTCGGCAGTGTCAACAGGAAGCTTAACGAACTTGGCATAGAACCAGAAAACGCCGGGCTAAAAAGGGTCCCGAACACCACAAAAACCCTGGATCTCGAGTCGGCCAAAAAAGTAATGCGTTTTATTGAAGCCCTTGAAGATGATGATGATATACAGAATGTTTATCATAATCTTGAAATAACTGATGAGCTTGCCAGTGAACTTGGTTAACGCCTGATAAATGCTGAGAAAACAAATTTCGGTTTCATTCTTTTTACTTCTTTCAATTGTCCTGTGCCGGGCACAGGACATGAGCCTGACAGCAAGGCTGCTGGAACGCAACGACGGAAACGGCAAATCAGGGTCACTTTCAATAATTCAGGCTCCGGGAATTGATTCTCTTATCTACAGGTATATTCTCTATAATGAGCGGCTCGGTGGTATGGAAGGCTACAGGATACAGATCTACAGCAGCTCTGATAAGAATGCAAGAGAGGAATCGGGCAGGATTAGGGCGGAGTTCATCAGTAAATTCCCTGATATTGTTTCATATGCATCCTTTGAACGCCCCGGATATTATAAAATAAGAGCCGGCGACTATCGTACAAGGGCGGAGGGTACAAAATACCTTCTGATGGTGCGGAAAGTATTTCCCGACGCATACCTTGTGCCCGACATTATCAACTTTCCCGACCTGAATAAGAAATAGTCATGAGCGACAGTATAAAACACGAATGCGGCATTGCCATGTTACGCCTGCGCAAGCCGCTCGAATACTATTTTCAAAAATATGGTACATGGGACTGGGGGCTCCAGAAAATGTACCTGATGATGGAAAAGCAGCACAACAGGGGGCAGGACGGCGCCGGACTGGCAGGGATAAAACTTAATATGAAGCCCGGAAACAGGTACATCTTCCGGCAGAGGTCGAACAAAGCCAATCCCATAAAGGAAATATTCGGACTGATCTATGAGGATATTGAAAAGATAAGGCGTTCGCACATGGAAGAGTTCAGCGATCCTTCTTACATAAGGGCAAATGTCCCCTTTGCCTGCGAGCTCTATCTCGGTCATCTGCGATACGGGACCTACGGAAATTACAATATTGACTACGTTCATCCGGTGAGCCGTGAAAACAACTGGAAATCAAGGAACCTTGTAATGGCCGGCAATTTTAACCTTACCAATGTAAGCGAGCTGTTCAACAGCCTTGTTGAACTCGGCCAGACGCCTGTTGATTTCTCAGATACTGTTACAATACTTGAAAATGTCGGACACAGGCTCGATGAGGAAAATGAAAGGGTTTTCAGGATCTTCAAGGAACAGGGATATACTAAAAAAGAGATTACACCGCTTATTGAAAAGAACCTCGACCTGGGCATTGTGCTCAGAAAGGCAAGCCGCAATTGGGACGGCGGTTATGTGATGGCAGGGATGGTCGGACACGGAGATGCTTTTGTAATGCGTGATCCGGCAGGGATTCGTCCGGCATTTTATTATATCGACGATGAGGTCGTGGTGATCGCGTCAGAACGTCCTGTAATACAGACCGTGTTCAGCGTAAGGACAGACAATGTAATGGAACTTCCGCCCGCAAGCGCAATAATAATCAAACAGTCGGGCGAAACTGCCATTGAAATGATCCGCCATGCCGGCGAACCAAGAAAATGCTCATTTGAAAGGATTTACTTCTCAAGAGGAACAGATGAGGAAATTTACAGGGAAAGGAAAAAACTGGGCGAGCTTCTTACACATCCTGTCCTGAAAGCTGTAAAATATGATATTGAAAACACTGTCTTTTCTTATATCCCAAATACAGCTGAAAGTGCCTTCTACGGGCTTATCAAGGGCGTTGAGGACCATATCAACAAGTCCAAAATGGACGAGATAATTGACAAGAGGCTTACTCTTACGAAGGAAGAGCTTCAGAAGATAATCAGCAGCCGGCCAAGAGTGGAGAAAATTGCTGTTAAGGATGTCAAACTCAGAACTTTTATCACTGAAGACTCCAGCAGAGACGACCTTGTCGGACATGTTTATGACATAACATACGGAGTTATAAAAAGGGGGAAAGATAACCTTGTGATCATTGACGATTCAATTGTCAGGGGGACGACGCTTAAGAAAAGCATAATAAGAATACTCGACAGGCTTGAACCGCGGAAGATAGTCATTGTCTCATCCTCGCCTCAGCTCAGATACCCCGACTGCTACGGCATCGACATGGCAAAGCTTGGTGACCTGATTGCCTTCAAAGCGGCCATAGAACTTCATAAGGAAAAGGGAGGCTCCGGCTTCCTTTCAAAGCTTTATGAAGAAGCAAAAGCCGAGAACCAGAAACCCGTGAATGAGATAAGAAACCTTGTGCGGGAGGTCTACAAACCGTTCTGTACAGAAATGATCTCCGCCAAAATATCGGCTCTCCTAAAATCGGAAGACATCAAAGCCGAAGTAGAAATAGTATTTCAGTCTATAGAAGGCCTCCATGAGGCCTGCCCGGGTCATACGGGCGACTGGTATTTTACCGGCAATTACCCCACTCCGGGCGGCAACAAGGTGGCAAACCGGTCATTCATTAATTATATGGAAGGAAGGAACACAAGGGCTTACTGATTCTCGTGCGAAAACCAGGTTATAAGGAAATCCTTTTTATAGGACGCCAGATGCCTGTTTATCTTTTCAACGTAAATATCCCTTAATGTGATCATTATTCCCGTCTCCTCAACGTTCCCGAATTTGTGGTTTATAAATGTGCCGAAAGTCCTCATTGTGGGCGATAATCCCATATAGGCGTTAATAAGCGGAGGAATGTTCTCATTGAGGTTTCTTACTTCCCTCGAGAGAATCTTGTAATTATCCTTGTATCGCCATCCGGTAAATATCTTCTTCATTTCTTCCTCGTCTATGTCGATAGATGCGGGATCGATAGGCACTACAAGATCTTCAGGATCGTTGAAATGCCTTCGGAGGAAATACAGGATCATGTTTCTGGCTCTCCGGTTGAAGTGAGGATACATTGTAACTTTGCCAAAGAGGTACTTCAGGTGATGGTTGTCGAGTATTATTGCTCCCAGCCCGTCCCACAGATTGTCAAGGGCGTAAAGACTCTTGCGCCCCATGGCCCTCGACTGGTAATCGGGATGAACAAACGACCGTCCCAGTTCCATCATGTGCGGGAAATACTTCTTCAGGAATTTGTTTGAGAATTTGAAATACGATGAGGATGCAAGCTTTGTGACATCACACTTCGTGCATCCTTTGGGTGGATAATAAAGCCGGTAGCCCCCTATGATCTCCTTATTTTCCGGGTCCCAGACTATAAGCTGCTTCTGCGGATCTTCCGGGTCCGTGTCAAATTCATCAATATCTATATCCTTGCCCGTACCTCCGCCGGCATGACGGAATGTAATTTCACGTATACGGCCGACTTCACGCATAAGCAAGGGAGAACTGTTGTTGTCGAAAATATATACTTGGTTGTTGCCGTTGTTGGTCTGCCGGACAAGCCTGATCCTCGAAAGCTCCTCGATTATCTGCTCGCGTGGTAGTGCTTCTGGTATTGGTTTCATCCTGTCCGTAATTATAATAAGTATTTGCTCAGAAAAAACGGCGAAAGTTATGCATTTTTTGGTTTGCTTGTTTTCAAGCTGTCAATGATTTCAGCTCATACGATCTTTCTTTCACCCATTCAGCCCATTCCGAAGGAGTTTTGGAATTGTCGAATGTCTGCCAGGGGATCTTTTTGCCGAAAACAAGATCTATCTTTTTACCTTTTTGCCTGAAAAGCTCATCGGCAAGATAAAGCATCTCAATATTTGCTTTTATCCCCAAGAAATTCCTGAGATTTGAAAGATTGTAAAAGAAGTTTGAATTTCTTCCGGAAAAATACGCTGGCACTATGTCGCGCTTATGCTGCACAGCTTTGGTAATAAAGCTTTTATGCCACTGAAGATCCCTTATGACCCCTTTCTTCTTTCTGGAGCACAGCCCGGCAGGGTAGTAAAGTATCTGGCAATCTGATGCATAAGCTTCTTCAAGCATCCTTGCTGCTTCCCGTCCCTGAGCCCCGTGCTTGTTTACGGGCAGAAAAATGCCTGAAAGGTTCTTCAGGTTCAAAAGAATATCATTGACAGGGAATTTAATGTCGGCAAAATACCTGGATATTTCGTTTATGAATACAAGTCCGTCAAGACCTCCAAGGGGATGATTTGAAACAAAAATATACCTTCCCCCGGCAGGCACGTTCTCACTTCCCGTCACGCTGTACGTTATATCAAAGTGCCTGAGACCGGCCTTTATGAATTCAGTATCCCTGAGGTGGCCGTAATGCTCCAGGAAATCATTAATCTCATCCTGGTGAACGATCCTTTTCAGATACCTTATGACAAATCCGGGAATGACCTTTGCCAGAGCGGGATTTTTATCTGTAAGTACCTGCCTTACATCTATCTGCAATATTCTATCATTATCCCTGGAGTTATCCATTGCCGAAAGTTTTAAACCGGAAACATATACAAAAATATTAAAAATGTAAGGAGCCTGTATCAAGAGGAATGTTGGTAATTATTGCATAAGGTATATCCGGATTTACCGCTTAATTATAAAGTGTTTAAAATCATTGTATTGTCTTTGTGCCCTTTGTGTAACCCTCTTTTCCTATGTGTGTAATAAGAAGGCTTTACCACAAAGGCACATAAGGCTGTCACAAAGGTGATGAAAGACTTACTGATCAGCCTGAAAGCTTCTAATCATCTCATTCTATGTCTGTCAGCGGAAAAAGTTATTAACAGCTCCTAAAAAAAGGTGGAGAAAAGTGGGGGAAAGTGGATAAATTTTTCATACTTTAGCGTTTTTATACAGGAAGTCGTAGTATGGCCACTTTCATAGGTGATTACCAGTGCAAGGTGGATGTCAAAGGAAGGATAATTCTTCCGATGGCATTCAAAAAGCAGATGCCTGCTTCTGCACAGGATCACTTCGTGGTCAGGAAGGATATCTTTGAGAACTGTCTCGTGCTTTATGCCATCGACGACTGGAACCGGCACCTTGAAAAAATCAGGAAGAAACTAAATCCTTATAACAGGGAGCACAATATGTTCCTGAGGAATTTTTTCAAGGGGACGGCCGAACTTTCCCTTGATGGCAGCAACCGTCTGCTCATACCAAGGAGGCTCCTCGAATCAATAGGTGCTGAAAAGGATGTTGTTCTGGCAGGACAGGATGGAAGAATTGAGATATGGCCGGCATCTGTTTATGAAACCATTGACATGCCTGCTGAAGATTTTGCCAATCTGGCTGAAAAACTGATGGGTGGAAATATAAATGAGCCTTTGGAATAATGTTTTACCATGTGCCTGCTTTACTGGATGAAAGTATCAAAGGGCTGAATATCCGGCCTGATGGTATTTATGTCGACGTGACATTCGGTGGCGGAGGACATTCAAGGGAGATTTTGAAGCGGCTCACGAAAGGCCGGCTCATAGCTTTTGACCAGGATGAGGATGCCATTCAGAATGTCCCCGACGATAAACGGCTTATTTTCCTTAATCAGAATTTCCGTTTCCTTAAAAATAATCTGAAATTCAATGGTATAACTGAAATTGACGGACTGATTGCAGATCTCGGGGTCTCATTTCACCAGTTTGATGAACCCGAAAGGGGATTTACATTCCGTCAGGATGTTCAGCTCGACATGCGGATGAACAAAAAAGGCACAGTAACAGCCGCCGCTCTTCTAAAAACTCTTGATGAAGCTGCGCTGGCAAAGATTTTTTACGATTATGGAGAACTTGTCAATTCAAGAAAGATAGCAAAGGAAATAACACTCGCGAGAGCAGTAAAACCAGTTACCACTGTCAGCGACATGATCAATGCAATAGGGAAACTTGCCCCTCCTCACCAGGAGCATAAATTCTATGCACGGGTCTTTCAGGCTTTGCGGATTGCCGTAAACCACGAGATCGATTATCTGAAAGAAATGCTGGAACAGGCACGGGAACTTCTTAAAAAAGACGGAAGACTGGTGGTCATTACATATCATTCACTCGAAGACAGGGTGGTTAAGAACTTTATGCGGACCGGGAATTTTGAAGGGGAGGAGAACAAGGACTTTTACGGGAACCTTATTACTCCATTCAGGATAATAAGCAAAAAGGGAATTGTGCCTGAGGGGATAGAGATAGAGGAAAACAAGAGAGCCAGAAGTGCAAGGCTGAGGATAGCTGAAAAGATTTGAAGCGATGCAGGACAAAAACGCAAAAGAGGAAAAGACCGGAACAGGGAAAAAGACAGGAAGCTTCATGAAGGAACTGCTGAGCGGATCACTGATCTCCGACAGGATAGTCCTGAAGAACTTATGGTATATCCTCTTCTGCACATTTCTGGCAGCATTGTATATAGGAAACAGGTTTCATGCTGAACGGATAACGCGTGAGACATCGAGGCTCTCCAGGGAAGTGCGTGATCTTAAGGCTGAGTCGCTTTCAACATCGGCTAAACTGATGTCGGTCAGCAGGCAGTCGGAAGTTTACAGGATGGTGAGGGAGAAAGGTCTCGGCCTCGAGGAGCTTAAAACTCCGCCTTACAGGCTTATTGTGAACAAATAGTTGATGGTATGGCAGTAAGAGATGAGATAGTATGGAGGAGCGCAGTTGTCTATTTTATTCTGGTAATTGTCGCTGTCGCCCTGCTTGTCCAGATACTGATACTTCAATATGTTCAGAGGGGCAAATGGGCTGCCATGAGCGAGAAGTATGTTTATAAGACCGCTGAGATGCCGGCCAACAGGGGAGATATTCTTGCCCACGACGGGAGGCTTCTGGCAAGTTCAGTGCCATATTATTCTGTTTATATGGATACCCGCTCAACAGGTATGTCGCCTGACACATGGTCGAAGGGGATCAACGGTCTTTGCCAGGGCCTGTCAAAGTACCTCGGGGTTCGATCGCCTGCCGGCTGGAAATCTGTTATCACTGAAGCCAGGAAAAGAGGTGACCGTTATTTTCTTATAAAGAAAAAGGTCGACTATGCAACCCTGAAAAACCTTCGCGGGCTTCCAATATTCAGGGAAGGCCAGTATCGGGGCGGGATGGTGGCACAGCCCGACAATGTCAGGGTGCTTCCTCACGGCGAACTCGCTGCCAGGACCATCGGATATCTGAGTGAGGACGATCAGGGCACCCGTGTCGGCCTTGAAGGATCATTCAACAAAGAACTGGCAGGCAAAAACGGGGTTGTCGTGAAACAAAGGCTTACCGGTGGCGACTGGATAGTTGTCAACGAAAGTGAAAGCGTTGAATCAAAGGACGGTTATGACATAGTTACAACTCTTGATGTCGATTTTCAGGATGTGGCAACCAGCGCTCTTGAAAATCAGCTCAGAAAACATAATGCCCATCATGGATGTGCAGTGCTTATGGAAGTTGAAACCGGAGATATCCGCGCTATCGCAAACCTTGAACAATCGGGCGACGGCAACTATAAAGAAACTTACAACTATGCCATTGCCGAAAGCACCGAACCCGGGTCGACCTTCAAGCTCCCGGTGCTGATGGCAGCAATTGAAGATGGAGTCGTTGATACAGGTGATATAGTCGATACCGGAAACGGAACAGTCAGATTTTATGATAAGATAATCCGCGACACGAAGGAAGGCGGTTACGGGAAACTGACCGTAAAACAGGTTTTCGAGAAATCTTCAAACGTGGGGACATCAATGATAATAAACGAGCATTATAAAAGTCATCCAAAGGATTTTGTGAACAGGCTTTATGCAATGCGGCTGAACAAGCCACTCGACCTTCAGATAAAGGGTGAGGGCCAGCCCTTCATAAGATATCCGGGCGACAAACTGTGGTCGGGATTATCGCTTCCTATGATGTCGCACGGCTATGAGGTCAGGTTGACACCCCTTCAGATACTCACCTTCTATAATGCCGTCGCAAACGATGGCAGGATGATGCGCCCTCGTTTGGTTACGGCTGTCATGCGGAACGGATCGGTGGTCAAAACATTTGGAACGGATGTAATAGTAAATTCAATTGCATCCAGATCGACTATCAGAAAGGCTAAAAAGATGATGGAAGGCGTTGTCGAACACGGTACCGCCACAAACCTTAATAATTCGGAATACAAAATTGCAGGCAAAACAGGGACAGCTCAGATTGCAAAGGACAACCGCGGCTACAGGACGGGAAGCAGGATCTCTTACCAGGCATCCTTCGTGGGCTATTTCCCCGCCGATAATCCCATTTACTCATGTATAGTAGTCGTCAATGCTCCTTCGAACGGCGTCTATTACGGCAACATCGTCGCCGGATCGGTTTTCAGGGAAATTGCAGATAAGGTTTATGCCACAAGATTTTACAAGGATTACAGGGTTGCCGGCAAGGAAGAAAAAAAGGAAACAGCTCCCGAAGCAGGCAACGGATTCAGGGATGATATAAATGAAGTCCTCGGTGACCTTGATGTACGATATAGGAAAACCTCCAGGGAAGACTGGGTAAAGACACGGGAAAACGGCGACACGATAAGGCTTGAAGGTATGGACCTCAAAAAAGGACTGGTTCCCGATGTTCGCGGAATGAGCCTGCGTGACGCCATTTACCTTCTTGAGAACTCGGGTTTGAAAGTAAGATTCAATGGAAGGGGACGCGTGCTCAGGCAATCACCTGAACATGGTGCAAGGGTTTATGAAGGAAGTGTGGTTTCACTTGATATGAATATGTAGGTATGAGAAGGATAAAGGATCTGGTGAGGAATATTGCTGTCACCTCGGTATCGGGGCAGGAAGATGCATTAGTCGGGAATGTCGAATTTGATTCACGCAGGGTGATCCCCAAAACTCTTTTTGTTGCCGTTAAGGGAACAAAAACTGACGGGCACGATTTTATAAATGATGCAGTCAGGTCAGGGGCCTGTGCCGTGATCTGCGAAAAAATGCCTGAAAAGCCCGCAGATGATGTCTGCTGGATCACCACTTCCGATTCGGCGAGTGCCCTGGGAATTGTTGCATCAGAATTTTATGGAAACCCTTCTTCTTCCCTCAGGCTGACAGGAGTGACCGGCACAAACGGAAAAACCACAATTGCAACAGTTCTGTACAGGATGTTCACCGGACTTGGCTACAAGTGCGGACTTTTTTCCACCGTATGCAACTATGTCGTCGACAGGGAGCTTCCGGCTACCCACACCACTCCCGATCCTGTGGCTCTTAACCGGACCCTTGCAGAAATGGTCGACGCCGGATGCGACTATGCATTTATGGAAGTGAGTTCCCATGCCGTTGATCAGAAACGTATTGCAGGACTGAAATTTGCAGGTGGCATATTTACCAACCTTACCCACGATCACCTCGACTACCATAAGACATTTGACAATTACCTTCACGCCAAGAAAAGCTTCTTTGATTCTCTTTCATCTGATGCTTTTGCACTTTTCAATGCCGACGACAGGAACGGAAAGGTGATGGTACAGAATTGCAGCGCCGGTAAATTCTCATTTTCCATCCGTGGCAATGCCGACTTCAGGGGAAGTGTAATAGAGGAAGATTTTGGCGGCATGCTTGTCAGAATCCAGGGCGAGGAAGTATGGACAAGATTCACGGGTGATTTCAATGCATCGAACCTTCTTGCCGTTTATGCTGCCTCTGTTTTGCTCGGTGCCCACAAAAAGGAAATCCTCACGGTCCTCAGCAACCTGAAGCCTGTCCCCGGACGGCTTGAAGCAGTTGAATCACCGGGGAGGATAAGCGGTATAGTCGATTATGCACATACACCCGATGCACTTGTCAATGTTATCGGCACACTGAACAGGATAAGGGGAGAAGGACAACAGCTTATTATTGTCGTTGGCGCCGGAGGTGACAGAGACAGGACAAAAAGGCCGAAGATGGCGAAGATCTGTGCTGAGGGAAGTTCAAAAGTAATACTGACTTCCGATAATCCGAGAACTGAAGATCCCGAGAAGATTCTTGATGATATGGAAGAAGGTCTCACTCCCGACCTGAAAAGCAAAGTGCTCAGAATAGCCAACAGGCGCGAAGCAATAAGGACAGCCGTGATGCTGGCAAATGAGGGCGATGTAATACTTGTTGCGGGGAAAGGCCATGAACCATATCAGGAAATCAAAGGTGTACGGCATCATTTTGACGACAGGGAGGAGCTGAAAGCGGCTCTGATGTCGAGATATAATAAATAAGCTATGCTTTATTATCTTTTTACATATCTGGATAAGTTTAATTTCCCCGGCGCCGGGGTATTTACATATATTTCTTTCCGGTCGGCAATGGCTGTGATCACTTCCCTTATAATCTCATTGCTTATCGGAAAGAAGATCATTCAGTACCTTCAGTTCAGACAGGTCGGGGAGGTTGTCAGGGATCTTGGACTTGAAGGACAGTACCAGAAAAAGGGAACACCCTCAATGGGAGGGATAATAATCCTTGCTTCAATTGTCATCCCGGTCCTGCTGTTCGCTAAGCTTGCCAACATTTACATAATCCTGATGCTGCTTACCACCTTATGGCTCGGTTTTATAGGGTTTGTGGATGATTATATCAAGGTGTTCCGTAAGAACAAGGAAGGCCTCGCCGCAAGGTCAAAACTCATAGGACAGATAATCCTTGGTCTTATCGTTGGATTGACTCTCTATTTCAACCATGATGTTATTATCATGGAGAAAGTCCCTGTCGGCGAACTAACTGCAAGGGAAAGGATAGAACTCATCGATCCGGCCAAACCATTTTACGGTGAAGGCCAGATATCAATGGAGCGCAAATCCCTCAAGACAACTATCCCGTTCGTAAAAAACAATGAATTCAACTATGCATGGCTGGTCTCTTTTCTCCCTGAAAAAATAAGGCCTTTCTTTACATGGATCGTCTTTGTTGTCATCGTGATCTTCATACTTACTGCAGTGTCAAACGGAGCAAATCTCACCGATGGCCTCGACGGCCTTGCCACAGGTACTTCGGCAATCATCGGAACGGCTCTGGGAATACTGGCTTATGTCTCGAGTAATACAATCTATGCCAATTATCTAAATATCATGTATATACCTCATTGCGAGGAGCTTGTTATATATGCCAGTGCATTTATCGGTGCCACTATAGGTTTTCTCTGGTATAATTCCTATCCGGCACAGGTATTCATGGGTGATACCGGCAGCCTGGCGCTTGGAGGGATAATAGCAGTGTTTGCGATAATAATAAGAAAAGAACTTCTGATACCAGTCCTGTGCGGAATCTTCCTTGTAGAGAACCTGTCTGTCGTCATTCAGGTATCTCATTTTAGAAGGACCAGGAAGAAATATGGGGAGGGCAGGAGGATATTCCTGATGGCTCCGCTCCACCATCATTATCAGAAGAAAGGCTATCCTGAACCAAAGATTGTAACGAGGTTCTGGATCGTTGGGATTATACTGGCTGTAATAAGCATTGTCACACTTAAGATCAGGTAGGAAATGAAAAAGATTGTAATACTCGGGGCCGGAGAGAGCGGAACAGGTTCAGCAATACTTGCACGTAAAATGGGCTTTGATGTTTTCGTGACCGACAAAGGAGAGATAAAGGAGAAATACCGTCAGATTCTCGATTCAGAGAATATCAGGCGGGAAGAGGGAACCCATACGGAAAAGGAGATAATGTCGGCTGACGAGGTGATTAAAAGCCCGGGCGTAAGGGAAGATGCTCCGATATTGGTTAAAATAAGGGAGAAAGGAATTCCTGTTATTTCCGAAATTGAATTTGCAGGGCGCTATGCCGGGGGTAAAAAAATATGTGTCACGGGCAGCAACGGGAAAACAACTGTCACGAACCTAATTTATCATATTCTCGAAAAGGCAGGAAAGAAAGTTGCAATGACGGGCAATGTCGGCAACAGCTTTGCCATGGCTGTGGCTCAGGGAGGTTATGATTACTATGTGATTGAGCTGAGCAGCTTCCAGCTTGATGACATGTATTCTTTCAAAGCCGATATTGCCGTTCTTATGAATATCACTCCCGATCATCTCGACAGGTACGGATATGAGTTCCAGAATTACATCAATTCAAAATTCAGAATAACACGGAATCAGACCGGGTCCGAATTCCTCATTTACTGGGCCGATGATCCTGTCATCCGAAATGAACTTAAAAAGAAAAAGTACGGGATGACACTCTTGCCTTTCTCGGCTGAATCGAAGGAAGGCATGGCTGCATTCATTGAAGAAAATAACCTGATAATTGATTACCATACTAAAACCAACCTTATGACCATTCATGATCTGGCTTTAAAAGGTCGCCATAACCTTTACAATTCAATGGCAGCGGCAATCGCTGGTAAAGTACTTGCCATCCGTAAGGATGTTATCAGGGAAAGCCTTGCTGATTTTCAGGGAGTTGAACACCGACTGGAACCGGTAATCACTGTTTGTGGCATTAACTTTATCAATGATTCAAAAGGAACAAATGTCAATTCGACATGGTATGCGCTTGAATGCATGGAAACAGATGTTGTCTGGATTGCCGGCGGCATAGATAAGGGCAATGATTATTCGGAACTGTTCCAGGTTGTCAGGCAAAAGGTGAAGGCAATTGTATGCCTTGGAAAGGATAATCATAAGATTATTGAAGCATTCAGCGATAAAGTACCGACAATAGTTGAGACTACATCGATGGAGGAAGCAGTAAGATCGTCGTATTACCTGGCAAAAAAAGGACAGACCGTACTTTTGTCGCCGGCATGCGCAAGCTTTGATCTTTTCATCAATTACGAGGACAGGGGACGCCAGTTCAAACAGGCAGTGAGAAATCTGTAATAAATTCCTGAATATGCAGCAGGGCTGGATAAAAAATATCTTTAAAGGCGACAGGGTCATTTGGGCTTTGGTTGTCGTCTTTATGATCTATTCACTCCTCGGGGTTTACAGCTCATCTGTAGGCGTTGCATACCTGAAACACGGCGGCAATACGGCATATTTTCTTAGAAGCCAGCTCTTTATGCTTTTTCTGAGTCTGATAATAATCATTATTGTAACACATCTCCCATACAGGATATACTATTCACTTGCAGGCTTAATGCTCCTTTTTTCAATAGGGCTGCTTATTCTGACCTTTGCCATAGGTGCAAGGGTAAATGAGGCGGTGAGAACCATAGAGATACCGGGAACAGGTTTCAGGCTTCAGACTTCGGACGTCGCCAAGGTAGCCCTTGTCGTTTACCTGGCCCGAACTCTTTCGAGATATCAGGATGAGCTGAAGAATTTCATGACCACGACAAAGTATCTGATGCTGCCTGTTGCAATAGTATGTGCCCTAATAATGCCCGAAAACCTGTCGACAGCAGTGATGGTATTCGGGATAAGCATGATAATAATGTTTATAGGCCGGGTGCCTTTTAAATTCCTGCTGACTTACCTCGGAATCGCAGTTGTGGGAGTCATTCTTTTCGCGATGATGCTGAGCATGTTCACGGAAAAGAACAGGGTTGAAGTATGGAAGAACAGGATCGAGGCGTATTTCTCGGGGAAAGCTGATGAAGACGCGGATTATCAGTCGAATCAGGCCAAAATAGCAATCTCCACAGGAGGGTTGTTCGGGAAGGCGCCGGGGAAAAGCACTCAGAGAAATTTGCTTCCGCAGTCGAACTCCGATTTCATATTCGCAATAATAATTGAGGAATATGGGTTGCTATTCGGTGCCATACCTCTGATACTTGCCTATATGGTGTTGCTGTTCAGGGGAATAATAATAATCAGGAAGTGTGAGACCGCTTTCCCGGCATATCTCGTAATCGGACTGATCATTATGATTACAATTCAGGCAATACTTAACATGCTGGTAGCAGTTGGCCTTTTCCCTGTGACCGGCCAGACTTTGCCAATGGTAAGCTGGGGAAGAACTTCCGTGCTTGTAATGAGCTTTTCGATTGGCGCCATACTGAGCGTGAGCCGTGTGGTGAATGCAAGGATCAGAAAGGAGGAGCTTCCTGACGAAGAAAAAACTGATGAAGGAGAAAAAATTTATGAACCTGCAACGACATAAAAGGGTCATTATCAGTGGCGGAGGTACCGGGGGGCACATCTTTCCGGCAATTTCCATTGCCAACGCGCTGAGGAAAATTGATCCGGATGTTGAGATCCTTTTTGTCGGAGCCGAGGGCAGGATGGAAATGGAAAAAGTCCCTGCCGCAGGTTACAGAATTGTGGGGCTGCCTGTTGCCGGAATAGACAGGAGAAATCTGCTGAAAAACTTTTCTGTGTTGCTGAAACTTTTTAAAAGTCTGAGGCTGGCAGGGAAAACAATTACCGAATACAAGCCTGATGTTGTTGTCGGAGTCGGCGGTTATGCAAGCGGACCCGTTCTGAAACAGTCTCTTAAAAAGGGGATCCCGGTATTGATACAGGAACAGAACAGCTATGCAGGTGTCACAAATAAGATCCTTGCAGGCAAAGCTTCCGCAATATGTGTTGCATACGACGGAATGGAGAAATATTTCCCTGCCGAAAAGATTATTAAGACTGGAAACCCTGTCAGGCAGAATTTTGATAACCTCGGGGCCTTAAAGGTTGAGGCGCTGAGATTCTTCGGCCTGAATGCCGGTCAGCCTGTGATACTTGTACTGGGAGGATCACTGGGGGCAGGTTCGGTGAACAAATGTCTTTCCATGAACATCCAGACCCTTTATGAGTCATCGTGCCAGTGGCTGTGGCAGACAGGCAGGCACTATTTTGATGACATATCCCGGATAGTCCCCGATTCATTCCGGTCAAGAATATCGGTTCACCCGTTCATCGACAGGATGGAACTTGCATTTGCAGCAGCCGATATCATTATTTCAAGGGCCGGAGCAGGGACAATATCCGAACTCTGTCTTGTCGGAAAACCTGTGATACTGATACCTTCTCCCAATGTGGCAGAGGACCATCAGACAAAAAATGCGCTTGCCCTGGTTTCAAGGAATGCGGCAATGATGATCCCCGACAACATGGTTGAAAACTCTCTGATTAAAGAGGCAACGAATCTTGTAACAGACGGACCCGCAAAGAAGATGCTGTCGGAGAATATATCCAAAATGGCAGAGCGTGATGCTGACCTGAGAATAGCGCGTGAAGTATTAAAACTGATTGAAAAATGATTGACCTGAAAAACATAGAAGGATTTTATTTTGTTGGTATAGGTGGCATTGGCATGAGCGCCCTTGCACTATATTTCAGGCAGGGGAACTATGAAATCGCAGGTTACGACCGCACGAAGTCGGGAATCACACAAGCTCTGACAGATGAAGGCTGTATGGTTTCATATGATGATGATATTGCCACGATCCCTTCTCTTTTCAGTAACATTGCTGAAAAGGACAGGGTCATAGTGGTCTTTACACCTGCAATTCCGGCAGAGAACAGGATAATGTCCTTTTTCAGGGACAATAATTACAAACTGTACAAGCGATCGGAGATCCTTGGCGCCATATCATTGAATACCGATACACTTGCAATCGCGGGAACGCATGGCAAGACGACTGTTTCCACAATGACAGCTCATATACTGAAGCAATCGCATGTCGATTGTTCTGCATTTCTTGGAGGCATCTCGAAAAACTATAACACTAATCTTCTTACCGGAAGAGGCAGGTTTACTGTGATAGAAGCTGATGAATTCGACAGATCTTTCCTCAGGCTTTCCCCGCTTATGGCTGTTGTAACCTCTGCCGATGCCGACCATCTAGATATATATGGCAATCATCTCGAGATGTTAAAAGCCTATAATCAATTCATTGCAAGGATCAGAAAGGACGGCTGCCTTTTCGTTAATGACAGGATCAGGGATCTGATAGAGCCGCCCGAAGGCATTAACGTGTACACTTATGGTTCTTCTCCCCTCTCAGATTACAGTTACAGCACGATAAGACATGTAAGTGATTATTATGAGTTCGATATGAAGACGCCCGCGGGGATTATGACAGACCTGTATTTTCCTTTTCCCGGGATTGTGAATATTGAAAATCTTACGGCTGCAATCGCTGTGGCTCTTAACTGCGGCGTTGAAGAGGATGAAATACGAAAAGCCATAGTGCTTTTCCGGGGTGTGAGGAGACGATTCGATATAAGGGTCAATCTGCCCGGGATCACATACATCGATGATTATGCTCATCATCCTGAAGAGATAAAAGCACTCATAACTTCAGTCCGTGAATATTTCGGCGAAAGACGGATAACAGGGATTTTCCAGCCTCACCTTTTTACACGGACGCGTGACCATGCCTCGGGGTTCGCTGAAATACTTGACAGGCTCGACGAAACAATACTGCTTCCGGTATATCCTGCACGTGAAAAGCCAATACCGGGAGTGTCATCCCAGATGATCCTCGATAGAATGAAATCACCCAGAAAAAAGCTGATGAGTATGGAGGAAATCCCTGAAAAGCTGGACATTGGAAACATGGATGTTCTTGTAACAATAGGGGCCGGCGACATTGACAGGCTTACCGGCCCCATTGAGGAAAAAATAAAAAGATGGAAGGCATGCTGAAGAAGCTTGTTAAAATATTGCTGATATTTCCTGTTCTGTACCTGGTGGCCATGCCTGCATGGTATGCATACAACTATTATACAAAACCCTGCAGGAAAATTCAGGTCACAATTATTGATTCGTCGGAATACCATTTTGTTACAAAGCGCGACATCCAAAATACAATTATTAGGACAAACGGGAACATAATTGGAAAACCACGGAGGGATATCAGGATTGGGGAGATTGAACATACGATGAGCAAATTCAGGGAACTCAGAAAATCCGAAGTTTATATGGATATTGACGGAACCCTGCACATCTATGCTGACCAGCGGACACCTGTCATGAGACTTATGCCGGATGAAGGAGGAGATTACTTTGTTGACAAGGAAGGGGTGGTGGTCAGACGGAGAAACCTGTACACTCCGAGATTGCATATCGTAGGCGGAAATATTAATGTGACAAAGGCAATGCTCGACGGTGTGAGTGTTTTGGATACTGCGGTTAAAAACACTATCCTGAAGGATATTTACTACATGGTCGACTATATAAACGATGACGATTTCTGGTCGGCTCAGATTGATCAGATTTATGTTGACGGTAACGATGAAATTGACCTGGTTCCCAGGGTCGGGAATCATACAATCCACCTGGGAACCACTGAGGACTATGAAGAAAAGCTTAAAAACCTCAGGGTATTCTATGATAAGGTGCTGCCGGAAGTGGGATGGAACAAATATTCAGTGATCAATCTGGCCTACAGGGATCAGATAGTATGCAAAAGGAGATAAACAGAAAAAACCATATTTGAGATTATGAACAGCAAAGAACAGTATGTCGCAGCAATCGACATCGGGACAACAAAAATTGTCGCGATAGTCGGACGTAAGAACGAGAATGGGAAAATAGAAATTCTCGGGCTTAGCAAGGCTCCTTCAAAGGGTGTAAAAAGAGGGGTCGTTCAGAACATCGAGGAAACAGTGAATGCCATACAGACAACCGTAGAGGATGTTCAGAAAAGATCAGGCGTCATGTTTTCCGAAGTCTTTGTGGGAATAGCGGGTCAGCATATCAAAAGCCTGAAAACCCGCGGCTATATAATGCGCGATTCGTTTGAAGACGAAATAAAGAAGGAAGAGGTCTTCAGGCTAATCGAGGATATGTATAAGATACATGTTGATATCGGAGAGGAGATAATACATGTGATCCCCCAAATATTCATTATTGACAACGAGACAGGGATAAAGAGTCCGATAGGAATATGCGGACGCCGGCTGGAGGCTAATTTCCATATTGTAATAGGGCAGGTGGCAGCTGCAAAGAATATTGAGAAATGTATCAACCGTGCTGATCTGACTCTGAAGGATCTTATTCTCGAACCGCTCGCGTCAGCCGACGCAGTTCTTACCGACGACGAGAAGGAAGCAGGCGTGGTACTTGTTGACATAGGAGGCGGGACTACTGATATAGCAGTATATTATGACAATATCATTCGCCATACGGCAGTGATACCCTTTGGCGGTAATGTAATAACAAAGGACATCAAGGAAGGCTGTGCAATACTCGACCGACATGCAGAACAGCTGAAACTCCAGTATGGTTCAGCTCTCGGGGATATTGCTCCTGATGATAAAGTGGTCTCAATTCCCGGGATCAGCGGAAGGAATCCCAAGGAGATATCCTTCAGAAGCCTGGCCTATATAATACAATCAAGGATGGAAGAGATTATTGACATTGTAAGCTTTGAGATCCAGAATTCGGGCTATGCCGACAAGCTGGCCGCCGGGATGGTAATAACAGGAGGGGGAGCCATGCTTAAGCATCTTCCGCAACTGATGAAATTTAAAACAGCAATGGATGTAAGGATCGGGTATCCCAACGAACATCTGGCAGGAAACGGCCGAAATGAGATTAATCAGCCTATGTATGCCACAAGCGTGGGGCTTATCATCAGAGGATTCGAACATCTTGAAACTTACAGGAAATCGTTCAATGCCGGACGCAGGGAAGATTTTGTAAGGACAAGAAAACCGGTGATTGAAAAAGAAACTGAAAAGGCAGTACCCGATGCTTCTTTTAATGAGCCTGCCGGGGAAACTATAACTGAGGAGAAGGTGTCGCTCACCGATAAGATCAAGAATATGCTTTCAAAGATGTTTGAAGTCGAAGACACTAAAATCAGTTAAAGGCTTATATGGTTTGACTGTTTACTGTTACTGTTCGCAAACAATTAAAAAATTACCGCTATGACTGACGATATAATGAATTTTGATCTTCCGGTTGAGAGGTCATCAATTATAAAGGTTATAGGTATTGGAGGAGGCGGCAACAATGCTGTAAATCACATGTTTGAAAGAGGCATCAAGGATGTGAATTTCATAGTATGCAATACCGATCACCAGGCTCTTGCCAAGAGCCCCGTCCCTGTTAAAGTCCAGATCGGGGAATCCATAACCGAGGGAAGAGGTGCAGGCAGCAAACCTGAAGTCGGTCGGAAGGCTGCCATGGAAAACCTCAGGGATGTGATGGAAGCAATCTCCGGCAATACAAAAATGGTATTCCTTACAACGGGTATGGGAGGAGGTACCGGGACAGGGGCAATTCCTGTTATTGCCAAAGCCTGCAAGGATGCAGGACTTCTGACAATTGCCGTGGTAACCATCCCTTTCAAATCGGAAGGGAAAATCAGGATCAGCTATGCCATTGAGGGAATAAATGAACTGAAGGATTATGTCGATTCACTTCTTGTCATAAACAACGAAAAGCTTAGGGAGATATATGGCAACCAGGGCGTCTCAACGGCATTTGCAAAAGCCGACGACGTGCTGACTACCGCCGTAAAGGGAATAGCAGAAATTATAACTGTGGCAGGATATATCAATGTCGACTTTGCCGATGTTGAGACAGTGATGAAAGATTCCGGAGTTGCCGTAATGGGAATGGGGCTTGCCTCGGGAGAAGGAAGGGCTGTCAAAGCTATAGAAAATGCACTCGCATCACCACTCCTGAATTCAAATGATATAACCGGTGCAAAAAGCATACTTGTCAATATCTCATCAGGAAGCGGAAATAACGAACTCACGATGGATGAACTCGGCGAGATAACAGATTTTATGTACGAGACTGCTTCTGAAGACGCCCTAATCATAAGGGGGCTGTCTCAGGATGAGAATCTTGGCGACAATTTAAGTGTTACCGTTATAGCCACAGGCTTCCCGGCTAACAGCATCTTCATCCCGTACAAGAAGCCAAAACCCAAGAAGGTTGAGCTGCTTACAGTTACAAATCCAACCCCTCCTCATGTCATCCCTGATAAAGGCAATGATGTCTTTACAGTTCATGAAAAGCATGGTAATTCGGTTATCTCCACAATTGATGATGAGATCCAGGGTGAACTTGATTTTAACCTGGAAACGGCAATCGAGCTGACTGAAATGCGAAGCAGGAAACCTCCTGAGGATGCCGTGGATGGGGAAAAACGCGAGACAACTCTCCAAAAGGTGAAGCATATGCAGAACTTCATTAAAAAAGAGGGCCTTTCAAATAAGATCATCAAAGAAAATATTGACACTTTCGAAGATGTCCCTGCATACATCAGAAGAAATATGCCGATAGGACAAAGAGATAAAAACAGTGATTCAAAGATCTCAAAGTTCACATTGTCATCAGACGAGGATAATGAACCGGTGCTCAGGGAAAACAATGCATACCTGAACGATAATGTCGACTGATCGTTTGATTTTACTTTGCGGAAATGGTTCCGGGTTACTGCCAAATTAGGTCAACCCGGCAGACTTGTCACATAAATCATCCATATTTCCTATATTTGCCGCTGATGAAGCGATACTTACTTATATTGTTATGCCTGTGCTGCTCATATATTCTTCACGGCCAGCAGCAGGATACAGTAAAGCACAGGATTATATCACAATGGAACCTTTCTTCAGATCTCACCGAAGAGGTACCCATACCTTTTGACACCGTCTTTTCGCTCTTTAACAGGTACAGGCTCGCTGACCGTTACTCGCCGATCAATGCAACGCTGGGGAATTATGGTCTCCCATTTTATCAGATAAATTTTTTCGACAGAGTGAGCGATCCCGACAAATTTCTCTACAGTTATTATTATCCGCTTATGTATCAGCCTGAAAGGTATGTTTTCATGAACACCCAGGTTCCTTTCACAGAGGCAGTGTGGACTTACGGCGGCGCCCGCGAAACAGCCGAACAGACTTTCAGGGTAAGGCACTCGCGTAACGTAAACAGGTTCCTGAATTTCGGGCTCGTTTATGATATTGTTTACAACCTGGGACAATACAGTTACCAGCGGGCTGAAGACAAAAATTTCACATTTTACGGATCTTACAGAGGAAACCGATACAAGGCATATTTTGCAGCAGGGCTCAATAACATAACATCCTTTGAAAACGGGGGCATCTCAGATCCATCCCAGCTTGGTACATTGGATACAAGGGATGTTGCAGTAAAACTGGGTGGCCTCGATAAGGCAAAAAGTATTCTTAAAAACCGGAACCTGATGCTGGTCCAGCGATATGCTGTCACAGGGAAGCCGGAAGCATCCAAAGACACTGTGGGCATCTCCGGTAAAAAACCGTTCAGGCTTACCGGCACCTTTTCACATATTTTTGTTATTGACGGCAATAAAAGAACATATTCCGATAATTTTCCGGGATCGGGATTTTATGATTCAATATACATAAACAGTCAGACCACCTTTGACTCGCTGTCGGCCAGAAGCATCAAAAACACCGTCCGCTTTGATTTTTCGACCGATGAGACACGAAAATTCCGTCTTGGCGGCGGTGTGGGAATAAGAAATGAGCTTTTCAAATACAGCCAGATCATTCCGACACATGATACACTTCTTGCAGACACTGTTGTCTGGCATAGGCACAACAATGTTCTGACAGGAAAGCTTTTCAATAATATAGGGGATAAATTCAGATGGGTTGCGACAGGAGAGCTTTATATTACTGGTTACCGTGCCGGTGATTTCAACCTCAACGGTGTCATTTCAAAATCATTTGGCTGGAAGAAAGGACCGGCAGCCTGGAATATTACAGGTGCAATAACAAACCGGCAACCTTCTTTCTGGATGTCGAGATGGGGAAGTAACCATTTTGAATGGAACAACGACCTTGACAAAGAGTTCAGAATCGACCTTGGAACAAGCTTTGTCTATCCGGCAAGAAATACCGAAATGCGGCTTAATTATGCCGTTATCGACAATTATACCGATTTTGACACTCTGGCGTTACCATCCCAGCACACCGGGGGGCTGTCGGTTGCATCCCTGTACATGAAAAAAGAAATGAGAGCCTGGAAATTTCACCTTGCATCCGATCTTCTTGTGCAGAAAAGCAGCAATAAAGAAATACTCGATCTGCCACTTTTTGCCACCAGGACTTCTGCCTTTTTTGAACATCTTTTTGTTTTTAAAAGAACTGATGGACAATTGAATACACAATTAGGGGCAGAAGTTGTGTATCATACACCTTACCATCCGTATGCCTATATGCCTGCAACAGGAAGGTTTTACAGGCAGGAGACGGCTGAAACCGGAAATTATCCTTTTGTGAATGTATTTATTAACCTTAAACTGAGAAGAACAAGGATCTTTCTTATGCTCGATCATTTAAACTCGGGAATGACAGGTTATGAATATTACATGATACCATCTTACCCCATGAATGTCAGGATGTTCAGGTATGGTCTGGCCTGGACTTTTTATGATTGAAAAAATTCCGTATCTTTGCGGCGCTTTAATTATAAAGACAAACAGAATATCATTGGGAAGAAGATTTTTATTTTTATTGATAGCGGGAACAATACTTTTATCCTGCTCCAGGAACCCCTCGCAAAAAAGCAGCTCCGACAATGCTGCCTTTGACCTTGATTCCATAGTAAGGAGAGGGAGCCTAAGAGCGGTTACTGATTTTAACTCGGCAGACTATTTTGTCTACCGCGGTGAACCAATGGGTTTTCACTATGAGCTTCTCAGGGCTTTTTCTAACCATCTTGGACTCGGCCTTGAACTTGTGACAGAGGAAAACATAGCAAAAGCCTTCGACATGCTAAATTCAGGCGATGTGGATGTTGTGGCTATGGGACTTACAGTAACACCTGAGAGGAGCGAAAAGATCCTTTTTACCGAACCTGTCGACAGCACGCGTCAGGTAATTGTTCAGCGCAAACCACATAACTGGCAGAAACTGTCACGTCCGGAACTTGAGAATGAACTTTTACGGAAATTTACAGATCTGGCTGGCAAAAGTATTTTTGTCCAGAAAGGCTCTGTACATTCCGATTATCTTCACCGTATTGAGAAAGAGATAGGCCAGTCACTTACGGTGGTTGAAGTTCCGTTCAGTCCTGAAACACTTATTCAGCTTGTCAACAATGGCGAGATTGATATGGCAGTGTGCGATGAGAATATTGCCAAAGTCAATGCCACATTATATCGTGATCTCGATATCGGAATGAAGCTGAGCGGGGTACAGAAGCTTTCATGGGGGCTTCGGCTTAATGGCTCAAATGAGCTTCAGAAAGAACTCGATCAATGGCTCTCCTCTTTCAGAAAGACAGCGACTTTCGCCAGTATTTATAACAAATACTATAAAAATCCAGCTCCGGAGAACATTGTCAGGAATCCTTATTATTCACTCAACACAGGTAAAGTGTCCCCGTGGGATGACCTTATAAAAAAATACAGCATACTTATAAAATGGGACTGGAGGCTCCTTGCTTCCCTTATTTACCAGGAATCTAGGTTTGTTCCTGACGTTGTATCAAAGGCCGGAGCTTACGGCCTGATGCAGATCATGCCCGAAACCGGAAAGAATTTTGGAATTGATGTCAAGGCTTCACCCGACAACAATATAAGGGCGGGAATTGAATACATTAACAGGCTTCATCAGATCTTCGATCCTATGATACCTGATAAGACAGAAAGGACTAAATTCATACTCGCCGCTTATAATGCAGGTCCCGGTCATATACTCGATGCCATGAGGCTAGCCGGCAAGAACGGAAAGGATCCTCAGGTCTGGACAGGCAATGTTGAGGAATGGCTTCAGAAAAAATCAGATCCAAAATACTATAACGACAGCCTCGTCAAATACGGATTTTTCAGGGGAAAGGAGTCTATTACCTTTGTCAATCAGGTCCTTAGCCGTTACGAGCATTACAAGAACATAGTGAACGAGAACTGACACCCCTATTCATATCTCAAAGCTTCAACAGGATTTTTTGAAGCGGCCCTCCAGCTTTGCCATCCCACTGTTAACAATGCAATTATGCAGGCGATCAGCGGACCAGCAATAAATGCCCACAACGGCATGGAAGTATGAAAATTGAACCTTGCAAGGAAAACCCTTCCGAGCAGAAATGCGATTGGAAATGCAATTATCGCGGCAAAAGTGATCCACTTCAGATAACTGGCACCAAGTAACCTGAGTATTGTCATAGTAGTTCCTCCATTTACCTTTCTTATTCCGATTTCCTTTGTGCGGCTTTCGCATGTAAATGAGGCAAGCCCCGACAATCCAAGACAGGCAAGCAGAATGGCGATTATGAAAGCCACCCCTATAAGATTTGAAGTGGTTGTGAGTTCTGTTCGCCTCCTCATGTCACCAAAAGTCTGAGGCACATATTGTATCTCAGGGTCGTATCTTTTCAATATTGCCCCAACCTTATCCTTTAATTCAGAAAAGCCGCCGGATGCAAAGCTTATCAGAAGATATTTTCTGTCTTGAGGACGAACAGAAATAATTGTCGGAGTGAGCGGTCCTGAAAGATCAAGTGTATGATAATCATTGAAAATGCCTATTATTGTCCCCTTCCGTCCCTCGAGAGTGAGCGACCTGCCAACCGGATCGTCATACTTCATGACATTTGCAGCAATATCATTTATTACATAACATGAAGTATCAGAGGTAAATGACCGGTCAAAAAACCTTCCTTCGGTAATTTTCAGATTGACTGCTTTTTCAAATCCGTAATCAGCATTTATATACCAGAAATGAAGCTTTTGTGCAGGATCTTTGCCTTCCCATTCTACATCATTCGAGACCCTGGCACTTCTGGCAGGGATACAATTGGAGAAGCTTGCTGATTCAATATCCGGCAGTGCCTGAAGATCTGCCATCACACTTTCATAATGAGCTTCTATTTTTGGGGTATTGTTTATTATCATAAGTTTTTCTTTGTCAAAACCCAGGTCATAATTCCTGATATATGCGTCCTGACTTTTAATTATAAACATCAATATTATCATGACAATCGGAATTGTAAACTGGAAAATTATCAGGCTCTGCCTGAACTTTGAGAAACTATGGCTTGTCACCATTTTGCCCTTCAGTGTGCTTAGCGGATTTGATGCAGAAAGATAAAGCCCGGGAAGTAAACCTGAAACAAGTCCGGTAAAAAGCGTTATTCCTAAAAAGAATGCTGTCATCCTGAAATCACCAAAGTTGAAATGAATGTCGGACCTGAAAATCGTATTGAATCCTGTCACAAAAAAACCTGCAAGGTCAATTGCAATAATCAGGCTTAAGATGGTCAGTATGAAAGTTTCTATGAGGAACTGAAATACTATTGCCTCTTTTCCGGCGCCGGCTACTTTTCTTATCCCAGCTTCACGATATCTCCTGATATTCATTGCTATTGCAAGGTTTATAAAGTTGAAGCAGGCTATAAGCAGTATTGCAAGACCTATGCTTCCGGCAATTACAAGGTATTGCAATTCGCGCCATACCCTTCTGCCTCCCACATAATAATACAGTATCTTTTCCCTGAGTGGGAAAAGGAATAATTCCTGGTTCAGGGTTGTTTCGTGGGTTTTTATAAGGTCTTTGATTTTGCTGTCGACAGATTGTTTTTTGATTTTTGGTGCAAGTAATGCCCATACCTGGCAGACAGATGCTCCTGGATCTTCAGCCTGGCTGTTTTTTGAAAGGAATTTTTCAAATGGAATTATAAATTCGAACTGAAGGTATGATGGTGATTCAACTTTTTTAAGTACGCCAGTTATCCTGTATACTTCTTTGTTTCTTCCGTCATTGAGAACAAGAGATTTTCCCAGACAATTTTCTGATCCGAAAAATTTAAGGGCCATTTTTTCCGAAATCACTATCGAATTTATGTCTTCAAAATGAAGGGCATTATTGCCCTGTTCGAGTGGAAATGTGAAAACATTCAGAAAATTGTTGTCTGCATAAATTCCTGATTCGTCGAAATTTAGGGAGTCATACGTAAAAGTGTGGCTTATGCTTGCAACTCTGGTAAGCGATTCAATTTCCGGTATTTTTCCCAATACCTCTGTAAGCGATGCCGACATCAGCTCTTTCGGGAACCGATCGCCGTTGAAATAAGTTATGTTGGCTTCAACTGTATACAGCCTATCATAGTTTTTCTGGAACTTGTCGTAACTCAGAACATTGGTAATATGCATATATGCAAGAATTGAGCAGGTAAGGCCAAATGTCAGGCACAGGAAGTTCAGTATGCTGTATGTCTTGTTCCGCCACAGGAAGCGGAAGGCCGTTTTAAGGAAACTTAGGAACATATACTGTGGTTATTTAATGTTTTATTTTTTATTCATATTTAAGGGCATCGACAGGATTTCCTGTGGCTGCTTTCCAGCTTTGCCAGCTGACAGTCATGGCTGCAACAGTTATTGCTGATGTTGCTGCCAGAGCAAAAAGCCACCAGCTCATTTCCGTTTTATAGGCAAACCTTTTAAGCCACACTGACAGAAGGTATACTGATACTGGAATCGCAACGACTATGGATACAATAACCCATCTTATAAAATCGGTATTCAGCATTATCAGGATCTCAGATACCATCGACCCGTTGACCTTCCTGATGCCAATCTCTTTCGTTCTGCGCGAAATAGCAATAAGAGAGATGCCGAACAATCCCATTACAGAGAGTGTTGCTGCCAGGACTGAAAAGGCTCCGATTATTTTTGCCTGGTTCCTTTCTCTCGAATAAAAATTGTTCATATCGTCGGTAAGATACCGTACTTCAAATATTTCGTCGGGAGAAATCTTTGAAAACAGTTCCCTGAGCTTCTCAATTATGACTGCATCATTGCGGCTATCGGTTTTTATTGCAATAAGTCCCATTCTTTCAGGATTTTGCTGGAGAATAACCATAGGTTGTATAAGTGTGTGGAGCGAATGAGCGTGGAAATCTTTAACAACTCCCCTGATAATGAACCCGGGAAAATTATCTCCTGCTTTGAGTTTATGAAGTTTAGCCGATGACTCATTTATAAGCACTTCCATTACACCCTGTTTGTACGGGCCAAAAAATGATCCTTCGGAAATCTCCATTCCCAGAAGTTCCGGCAGGCCTTCTCCCATTATAAGGCCGTCAAACCTGACTTTCCGGCCATCCGGCGATGCCAGGTTTATTGGCAGGTAGTTGCCGAAGGGAGGGATAAAACTGCCTCCTGCTGTGTTTTCAACTCCCGGTATCTCCTTGATTTCATTGCATATCGAGGTAAAACTCTTCTTCAGTTCATCGGAGTTGAGATCAGCAACAAGTACGTTCACCGGGTTAATCCCGGTGTAAGCTGTAAGTGAATATTTTATCTGTTTGGAGATGGCAAAAACACCGGAAACAAGAATCACGAAAATAGTGAAATGGAAGACCAGGAATGAATAGTTCCACCTGAATGAATTGTATTTAAGCCGGGTCTTTGCATGCAGAAGGTTAATAGCAGGCACCCTGGAATATCTTAATCCAATGAACCAGCCCGAGAATGCAACTGTTAACAGAATAACAATGACCATGATCGCTATAAGAACGGGATTCGAAAAAATATCGGTGGTTAAGGTCTTTCCCAGGGTCCTGTTAATAAAATCAGTTCCAAATTCAATTATGAATGAAGCAGGTATAAGGCTCAGGAGAACAATGAAAAGTGACTCCAGAAATACCAGGTTCGTAATCTTTCCTCCCGATGCGCCAAAGACCTTCCTCGTGCCGAATTCACGCATCCTCCCGGCAACAGATGCCCTTGACAAAAGTATGTAATTAGCTATTGAGATGATGAAAATCAGAAGAGAGATGATCTCATAATACAACAATTCTTCAGGATTACCTTTTCTGACAAAAAATCCGCCGGCAAGATTTCCTGAACCGAGATAGATATCTGAAACAGGCTGAAGACTGAAGGATACTTCATCCTTTTTTTCATTGGCTGCCAGGCTCCTGAATTTGTCCATTTTTCTGGCCAGAACTGAAGGGTCAGCATTGTCAGAAAGCTGAACATAGGAGATAAACTCTTTGTTCCTCCATCCGAACGAATAGTTTGTCTCACTCCCAAAATCACCAAGCGATCTCTGAAACTGCCGGAACATTTTTTCAGACAGTTTTATTTCGGCGACAAATTCAGGATTGAGAGTCGAATTTGAAGGGAATTTTTTATAAACACCAGAAACGGAAAGGGGGATAAATTCATTTGTGAATTTTATCAGAAGAACCTTTCCGGCAGCATTTACTGTTCTAAAGTACTTAATCGCTGTTTCATCCGATACAGCAACCTCGCTTATTGTTGTTGCGGGCGATCCGTTGATGAATTTTATACCCAGTATCCGGAATATTGAAGGATCGGAAAAACAAAAACTGTTTACCCTCGCAATACCCTGATCAGAGCTTTTCATCTGAAGAGAATTTGCCTGGTAAAACCTGAAGTAATCCTTTACCTCAGGAAAGTCGTTTGCCATGCTTTCGGCAAGAGGATATTGCGTATTTGCAGATGTCCCATGTATTATCCTGTACACATTTCTGTAACCGGGGATGAATCTGTCAAAGGATTTTTCATGTACAATAAGCGCCATCAGTACCAGAATGCAGCCCAGTCCTATGCCAAGTCCGAGCAGGCTTATTACTGAAGTCACCTTGTTCCTTGTAACATTTCTGATTGCTGATTTAATGCCGGGAATAATCATACATGTGTTTTTGAAACAACTGCCATAATAATGCCAGAAATGTAATAATTTGTAATTCAATGATATGTTATAAGCAGGAATATCTGTTTGTGAATTTATTTTACGTTTATGTGTAAAAAATATTTACAGAGATTTCATGCTGATTTTTATTTGAAATAACTTGACCATCAAATTGAACAGCACAGTTATGTTTTCACGAAACGGCAACATTCTTATTGTTGATGATAACAAAAATATCCTTAGCGCACTTGAGATCCTTTTAACTCCTGTATTCGGCGAACTTAAGTCATTGACTTCTCCTGAACAGATACCGGCGGAGCTGAGAAAAAAGGATTACAACATAGTGGTTCTGGACATGAATTTCAAAGCCGGGATAAACACCGGTAATGAAGGGATTTTCTGGCTTGGAAAGATCAGGGAGATCAATCCCGACATATCGGTGGTGATGATTACTGCTTATGGCGATATAGAGACTGCAGTCAAGACGCTTAAGGCCGGAGCAACCGATTTTGTGCTGAAACCATGGGACAATGAAAAACTCATTGCGACACTGAAGCTTGCTTTGGAACTGAATCTTTCAAAAAAAGAGGTTAAGCATCTCAGGGAACGTGAGATTGGACTCAAGAAGGAGCTCATCCGCGATCAGAAGTACATTATAGGTTCTTCTCCTCAGCTCACCTCCGTTCTGAATCTTGTAAGGAAAGTTGCCAGAACTGATGCCAATGTATTAATAACGGGGGAGAATGGAACCGGGAAAGAGCTCATAGCGAGGGAGATACATCGATTGTCTCCCCGGTCGGCCGAGGCTCTTGTGAGTGTGGATGTTGGTTCCCTGAGCGAAACTCTCTTTGAAAGCGAATTATTCGGGCATGTCAAAGGGGCATTCACAGATGCACATGAAAACCGCCAGGGCAAATTTGAAACTGCCGATAGGGGAACGCTTTTCCTTGATGAAATAGGAAACCTGTCATTACATCTTCAATCGAAGATTCTGTCGGCAATTGAAAACCGCCGGATCACACGCATCGGATCAAATCAGGTGATCCCTGTCGATATAAGACTGATTTGTGCAACAAACAGGAATCCCGAAACTATGGTTCGCGAAGGATTGTTCAGGGAGGACCTTCTTTACAGGATAAATACCATCCATGTCGAACTTCCTCCTCTAAGGGAGCGCGGAAATGATATAATAATCCTGGCAGAGTACTTCCTCAAAAAGTATACGTATAAATATAATAAGCCCGACCTCAGGCTGAACAGGCAGGCCGCCGACAAGATGATGGGTTATGCCTGGCCCGGCAATGTTCGTGAACTGGAGCATACTATAGAAAAGGCTGTGATCCTCAGTGATTCATCAATTCTCAAGCCTGAAGATCTTTATCTCAAGCCGGTTTCTACTTATACCGGAGTCAGCTCCTTTACAACCCTTGATGAGATGGAGAGGCACATGATACAACGGGCACTCGACAGCAACAATGGTAATTTTACGGCTGCAGCAGAGCAGCTTGGCATAACACGTCAAACACTTTACAACAGACTCAAAAAACAGCGGAATGATAAGTAAAAATTTGTATGTTAATCTTATTGTCAGGGTTTTGATAATAGTAGCCATTGCTCTTTTAACAGGCTGTGTCATTGCAGCCGGCAAATCGCTTCGGCTGATAATCCTGTGCCTTTTCGTCGTTGTTTTACTGACTGTGAACCTTGTTGCTTATCTTAACTCCCTCAACAGAAAAATCAGGTACTTTTTCGATTCGGTAAAAAATGATGATTCAAATCTGACTTTTCCTGTCAGTGAGAAGAACAGAACCATCAGGGAAATTTATAAAAGCATGAACAATGTAAATCGTCAGATTCAGGATCTTAAGATAGAGAACAGGAATCAGGAGAAATACTTCAGGATATTAATAGAGCATTTGGCAATAGGAATAATAACCTTTGACAAAAAAGGATTCATTGTACATTCAAACACATCGGCCAGAAACCTTATCGGAGCTGAAGTCCTGACGCACCTGGGGCAGATTGAAAGGATCGACAGGATATTATACCAGGCAATTTCCGGTATAAAGCCCTCAGAGAGGCGTCTTATCAGGGTAATGACTGAAAAGGGCGAGATCCAGCTTTCCCTTAAGGCGGCCGGATTCAGGTCGAGGAATGATGAACTTATGATAGTTTCTGTTCAGGATATAAAGAATGAACTGGATGAGAAGGAAACAGAATCATGGATGAAGCTGATCGGAATCCTGATGCACGAGATAATGAATTCCATTACACCGATCACATCACTCTCCGGAAGTCTCACAGGCATTTACACGAGGGAGGGGAAACCTGTAACTCCCGATGAAATAACGCAAGGCACTATCTCAACAACCCTTCAGGGGCTTAATGTCATAAGGGACCAGGGCAAAAGTCTGCTTGCGTTTGTTGAATCATACAGGCAGCTCACAAGGATCCCTGAGCCGCAGAAGAGAAGCTTCCGGGTGGCTGCCCTTTTTGAAAGGCTTGGGGTGCTTTTCAGTTCAATGAAAAAAGACGACAGGATATCGCTTGAATTTTCGATAATTGATGAAAGCCTTGAGATATTCGCCGATGAAAATCTTATCTCCCAGGTGCTGATCAATCTGCTTAAGAATGCCTTTGAAGCACTTGAGGACACGGAGAGAGGAAGAATAATAATCTCGGCGAAAGATGGAAGGGACGGGAGGCCCGAAATTTGTGTAACAGACGATGGCCCCGGCATACCGTCGGAAAATATTGACAAAATATTCGTACCGTTTTTCACCACACGTGAGACCGGATCAGGCATAGGTCTGAGCGTTTCACGGCAGATTATGAGGATGCACGGAGGAAGCCTCAGGGTGAGGTCAAAGCCGGGAAAAGAGACGACATTCTGTCTTTCTTTCTAGTCGTACCTGATAGCTTTAACTGGTGTAATACGGCTCACGAGTTGAGAAGGGACAATCAGCATTAGTATTATGGCAGCTATGGTTCCCGCGTTTAAAAGCAGAATATGTGTCAGATCAAGATTTACCGGAACAGTCTTGATATAATATGATGTCGGATCAAGGGTTATGAGACCGGTCTTCTCCTGGAGAAGAGCAAGTCCAAGTCCGATCAGATTTCCCCAGAGTAATCCCTTTACAATAAGATACACTGCCTGGTAAAGGAATATCTTCCTGATGGTTTTGTTCTCACTCCCGAGTGCCTTAAGTATACCGATCATGTTTGTTTTTTCAAGTATCAGGATAAGAAGTCCGGAGATCATGTTGAATCCTGCGACCAGCAGCATCAGAGTAATAATTATGAGGACATTCATATCCTGGAAGTTTAGCCAGTCAAAGATCTGGGGATATCTCATCCTGATGCTTGTCACCTTAAACCGGGTTTCATTTTCGACAAGCCTGTACCCCACGGCATCCCTTACAGCCTGAAACATATCATCAAGCCGGTCGAAATCGTTGATAAATATTTCGAATCCGCTAACCTGGTCATCTTCCCAGCCGTTCAGCCGCCTTATGTGACTTATGTCACAGAATACATACATCTTGTCGAATTCCTCCAGGCTCGTTTCGTAAATGCCGCTTATGGTGAATTTCCGGCTTCTCGGAGGATCCTGAACAAAATACATTGCAAACGAATCGCCGGTTTTTAACCCAAGCATCTCCGAAATCTTTTTTGAAATTATCACCTGGTTTGTTCGTCCGGTATCTGTAACTGTGAATACAGTGCCCTCTATCATATTGCTTTTGAAAAACTCCCAGTCAAAGTCACTGCCAACACCTTTAAGCACTACGCCCTGAATGGCATTTTTAGTTTTTATTATTCCTGCCTTGGTGGCAAATACCTGCACATGTTTAATACCCGGTAGACTTTTAATTTCGGGTATGAACTCCTGGTTACTGCTTATAGGGATTGTTTCAAGAGAATAGTTTGAATCGAAATTAAGGATCTGGATGTTGGATCCGAATCCAACTATTTTGTCTCTTATCTGCTGCTTGAACCCTGTCAGAACCGATACGGCGATGATCATTACGGCAAGACCCGTTGCAATAGCCACTATTGCAATCACATTTATGGGCCGTGAAAAGGATGTGCCTTCCCGTCTTCCTTTTATAAGCCTGCCGGCAATAAAATATGGTAGGTTCATTTAAACAAGTATGGAGCCAAATTTACAAATTCTCAGGCAAACGGAATCATGCTTAATTTCTTAATGGATTAATTTAGGATTTTTTGGAGTTTGGGATTTTTTGTTTTACCCCCTTTCTGATTTCCCCCAAAGGGGAAAGGATGGTTCAGTACCTTAAGAAGCATGCAAGTCAGAGAAAAAGCCTGAATCAGCAACCTCCTTCCCCCATGGGGGAATACCTGCCCCGCAGCGGCGTGGGCCGGGAAAGGGATAAGCCAGTTCTCATGCTTTTTTCTCTTTTTTACCGGCTACTGATAATCTGATCTTACAATAATAAATCATAGATTTACATTCATAATTTCATTTTATGAAAAGGATGATCACATTCACAGGAGTTGTCTTACTGACCCTTATAACAATTACATGCAGGACTGAGGAACAGTACAAGTCCGTCATTCCCGGTGCCTGGCAGATTGAAAATTACCTCCCTTTACTGAAAGGAAAGGCTGTAGCAATAGTTGCCAACCAGACATCAATGGTTGGCAGGGCCCACCTTGTTGATACCCTGTTGAAAAGGGGGATTAATATAGTTGCCATATTTGCGCCCGAACACGGATTCCGCGATCTTGCCGATGCCGGTGACCTGATTGCCGACGGAAAAGACCCCGTTACAGGGTTAAGGATATTAAGCCTTTACGGTTCTCATCAGAAACCGACGCCTGACGATCTGAAAGGAGTCGACGTTGTAATCTTTGATATACAGGATGTTGGTGTCAGATTCTATACATATATTTCAACACTGCATTATGTTCTTGAGGCATGTGCAGAAAACAGGGTAAAATGCATTGTCCTCGACAGGCCCAACCCCAATGGCTTTTATTTCGACGGGAACATTGCGGATACGAATTACAAATCTTTCGTAGGGCTTGATCCGGTGCCTGTCGTACACGGGATGACTCCCGGTGAATATGCCGGGATGCTGAACGGGGAAGGGTGGCTTAAGAACAGGGTGGTATGTGACCTGGAGGTTGTTAAATGCCTGAACTATGATCACGCGACATTTTATGAACTTCCTGTAAAGCCATCTCCAAACCTTCCGAACCAGAATTCTGTGTACCTGTACCCCTCCATATGCTGGTTCGAAGGAACAAGCATTTCGCTCGGCAGGGGCACTCGATATCCGTTCCAGGTTTTTGGATCGCCTCAGCTTCCCGACAGAGGATTCAGTTTTGTTCCCGAAAGCGTTCCGGGGGCAAAGAATCCTCCATTGCTCGGCCAAAGGTGTTTCGGGACAGATCTGAGCAATGCGCTTAAGGAGGGTGTTGTTCCTGCTCCCGGCATTAACCTTGAATGGCTCCTGAGCGCATACAATGATTATCCCGACAAGAATGGATTCTTTAATTCCTATTTTGATGTTCTTGCGTCTGGTCCTGTTCTGAGGGAGCAGATACAAAAGGGAATGACTGCAGATGAGATAAAGGCTTCATGGAAGGGAGGGCTTGAGAAATTCGGAGCCATACGTGCAAAATACCTTCTTTACAAATAAGCTTTGCTCCTGAATTTCAATATCCGCAAAGCATGGCAGAGAAGGCGCAAAGTTCACATTGATCCGGTTTATAAGCCTTGCGATCTTAAAGGAATTATCCTGGCTTTTTGCGGTTAAAATCCTCTGTTTTTAATAGTCAAGATACTATCGATTTCTTCCTTTGATACTGCAGGGATTTTGTGTTTACGGATCTTACTTATTACGAGCCTCCCGGTCCTTCGTGCCGACTCCCGGTCGCTGAACGGAGTTTCTCCTTCAATTGCCGGGATGAAAGGCTGATGGATATAAACCCTGTCATTCTTCAGAATGTCATAACCCCATCCGTTACCGGAGCGAAAAATCTGAAGGTCATAAGAATGCCCTCTCTTAATGAAGGTTATCGCAATACCAACGATCATTAAGAAGAGGGCAGATGCTATGAAAATCCTTGTCTTAGTCTTCTTCATTCAGTTCGGCATCCGGATCAAATGCCCAGAGGTCGTCAAAATAGTAACCTGAACTTTTGCCCGTTGTTACATATCCGCGGGTACCAATTGCAAAGCCGACGGCATCGGATCTGGATGTTCCTTCAAAGCTGGTTTTTTCAGTCCAGAGGTCTGTCGTGGGGTTGTATTCCCATACATCAGCGCCGGTGGTCTGTCCTCCAGTGGCAAGATAGCCTTTCCCGTTTACAGCAAATCCTACTTTGCCGGTGCCTTTTATGGTTGTATAATCATCATCATAAGTCTCGGTAGAAAGATTTGAAATCCCCCTTTTCTTTGTCCATGTATCTGAAGAAGGGTCATATTCCCACAAATCAGTAAGGAATTCCCCGTTGTCGATACCGCCCGTAACATAGCCTTTATTGCCGATAACGAAACAGGCTGCATCCCTTCTCTTGCTGCCTCCGATACTGGATTTCTTTGTCCAGATGTCGCCTGCCGGATCATATTCCCAGAAATCCTTGAAATAATATACACTGTCGCCTGTTCCGACGTATCCCTTGTTGTTTATTGACATTGCCACGGCCATGCGCCTTGCCGAACCGGCGAAATCAGCTTTTCTTGCCCATGTGTTTGTAGCCGGATTGAATTCATAAAAGTCTTTCAGCCTGTTCTTTCCATCCCATCCGGTACCGACATAGCCTTTGGTATCGGTCCCGAATCCTACAGCCATACCTCTTGCAACGCCCGGGAAATCTGCTTTCTGGGTCCAGGAATTTCTGGCCGGATCATATTCCCAGAAATCAGTGTGCCACTCATCACCGTCATACCCCGTTCCAATATACCCTTTGGCTCCTATTGAAAAGCCAACGGCATCGGCACGTGGTAAGCCATCAAAGTCGGATAATTCAACCCAGTTGCCCACCAGTTCCTCATCATCCTTACCCTTGCAGGAAAGAAACATGGGCACGGCAAGGATTAAAACCAAAACTCTGATCAAGTTCTTAACCACCTTGTATGTCATGTTTTGTATATTTTGTTAATAAATCACACAAAACTATCTGAAGGATAGTTCAATTAAAAGCTTTGTAGATATATGCCCAAAAAATGTAGACTAAACAAAGTGAAATGTCGATAAAACATAAATAATTCACAAAGGTTACGGTGTGGTTACGTCTTTATGGGCAGGAATTCATTTAGTCTTTTAAAAATGCCATTTCGTCTACTCATTTGTGTTTTTTGTATATTATACTTTGTTAACAGCCTGTTTTAGTATTCATTTGCATAAACTGAAAAGGTGATGACGGGTATCAGTGCGGGTACTGAAAACAAGTTGGTCTTTTTGTTCACAAAGATATATAAATCCATTACGACGGTTGCTGTAGCCGCCGTGATTCTTATTGTCACTTCCTGTACAAAACAATCTGAATTCGATATCGGAAAGGATTTTATTGAATCTGAAACACGTCTTTGTTTAGTCGATACTTTCCGGGTCGATCTTTCAACAATAATACAAGACTCACTCAGAACATCGGGCACAAAGGTTGCCTTGGTTGGCAGCATGGGGGACGAACTCTTTGGCAACATAAAGTGCGAAACTTATTTTGACCTGGCCTTCAGCGTTTTTGGAGCCATTGAAGAAAAGGCTTTTTTTGATTCAGCTGCTTTTGTCCTTCCCTTTACCGGTTATAGCATTGGTGACACCCTGTCGCGGCTGACTCTCCGGATACATCAGCTTGCCGAAAAGATAAAAACAGGCAACGACGGCTATCTGTACAGCATTAACTCATTTGCATACCTGCCTGAACCGATAAGCACTGTTACATTTTATCCCGAGCCGAACAGCAAAGTTGATACAACTCTTAATTTCAGGGTTGATGCCCTGGGTGAGGATCTTTTCAATAAGATAAGGGATAAAGATCAGAACGTCAGTTCATCTGAATGGTTCATGGATTACATCAGGGGGTTTGTCGTCACTCCAGGAAATGCCGTGAACAAAGCCATAATAGGTTTGAATGCAGCTGAAAACAAGATCGCCCTGAAAATTTATTATCATCTGCGGCGTGAAGAAGCGGATAAGAAGGAGATCACAATCTCAATGGGTGAGGCGAACCACCAGTTTAATCATGTTGAATATGATCTCAGCGGGACCCATCTTAACAATATAAAGAGCAGCGGAAACAAAAAAATGGCTTCCGAAACTGCAAATAAAAGCTATATGCAGGGTCTTACAGGCCTTATCACAAAAGTCCAGTTCCCCTCGCTCCAGAATATATTTATGGAAAGCAACTGGAAAATACTCAAGGCTGAACTTATTATTGAACCTTCTGCCTTCAGTTATGAAGAATATGCTTTGCCTCAAAAACTGTATATTTATCAGACTGACAAGGTCAACAAAACATCCTCAATTCTCAAGGATGAGAAGGGGACCTCGATTTCACAGCTCACCGATGAAGACAACAATCCTCTGACAGCCATTTTTGAAAATGACAAGGTGTTAGGAGAAAACACACGGTATACTTTCGATATAACTTCATATATCAACAAAGAACTTGCAGGGAAATATTTTGATTACAGGCGCGGCCTTCATATAGGGCTATCACAGGATGATTACAGAACGACCCTGAACAGAGTCCTCTTTGAAGGCAAAAAACCGCCTGTAAAACTTAAGCTTTATTATTTATCTTACTGATATGCATATGCGCATCGCGCGGAAACCATATATTCTCGTATTGTTAATCCTCTGTTTCCAGGCCGGAACGATTTCCGCCCAGAGCACCTCATCTCCATATTCTGTTTTTGGCCTTGGCTTTCTTGAGGGTAACAGCGCCGGCCCGTTCAGGGCCATGGGTGGTACCGGCATCGGATTCCTTTCAGAAAAATCTGTCAATTATATGAATCCTGCTTCTTACAGCGGGATCGACAGCCTGATTTCAGTGTTTGAGGTGGGTTTGTTCGGGAAATACACCAAATTTTCAACATCGCGCGAATCTCAGTCTCTTTTCAATTCAAACCTGAGATATATTCTCATGGGGTTCCGCGTAACCCCGTGGTTCGCAACAAGCTTCGGATTTTCTCCTTACAGTTCAATTGGGTACAATATAAATACAATAAGTACCATTGAGGGAACAAACACCAGGTATGTTAAAACATTTACAGGTGAAGGAGGAGTAAACCAGGTGTATTTTGGCGGTTCAATAACGCCGCTGAAGAACCTCTCGCTGGGATTCAACGCCGCGTATCTTTTTGGCAACGTGACACACACTGAGTCGTCTGCTTCTTATTCTTATTATCTTGAGGACATAACATACATTTCAAATTTCGACTTCAACTACGGATTGAACTACAGTGTGATACTTGATAAAATGAGGTTTAGTCTAGGGCTCATTTACGGAAGTTCGAAGAAACTGCGGACTGAAAATGTAACCACAATCCAGACTGTTTCATCGACCGAAACACTTAAAAAGAGAAGCTACAAATACGGCATTCCGCAGAATATGGGTGCAGGGATAGCTTTTACAAAAGGATTCTTCAGTGCGGGTTTCGACTTTGAAAGAAGCAATTGGGAAGATGTTCAGTTTAAAAATGCCTTTATCCATACAAGGAACAGCAACAGATATTCTTTCGGAATAGAGTTCCCTTCCCAGGGTGTCAAGAAGGGAACAACAGGAATGATATTTTACAGGCTTGGAGGAGAATTCAGGGAATCCTATATTACCATAGATGATACTCCCATCAATTACAGGGCAGTGACATTAGGTGCCGGAATTCCTCTGAATAACTGGATAAGCGTTGTTAATGTATCGCTCGAACTGGGACAGAACGGTACAACAAGCAAAGGTTTGTTCCGCGAGAGTTTTGTTAACCTCCACCTTGACCTTTCATTCAAGGATTTGTGGTTCAGGAAGAAAAGGTACAATTAGTATCAGACAAGGTACCGGTTTACCATTTCATAAAATGATGACCTGAATGATTCCCCGATTGGAATTCGCTGGGTGCCTATGACAATCCTGCTGTTTTCAATCATGTCGATCTTTCCCGCTGCCACTATATAAGATTTGTGAACCCTGAAAAATGATGAAGGCGGCAGTTTCTCCATTATATTCTTCATCGTTGTTTTTGTGAGAATCAACTTGCCCTCGGTGTATATCTTCACATAGTCTTTCAGACCTTCGATATAAAGTATTTCGCTGAGATCAATCCTGATTGTAGTGTATTCGACCTTTACCATCAGGAATTCGTTCATCGGCACCGATGTCTCCTCTGATGACTGCTGGGCGGGATTTTTCAGTCTGAGCAACTGGTACGCCTTTCCGACTGCCTTTGAAAATTTCTCAAAACCGACTGGCTTTAAAAGATAATCGACTGCATCAGCTTCAAAACCTTCGAATGCAAATTCCCTGTGGGCAGTGGTGAAGATTGCCATCGGAGGGTTGTAGAGTGTTTTCAGGAATTCATGGCCCTTAATCTGGGGCAGAACAATGTCGATGAAAATAAGATCGACCTGGTTGTTGTTAAGGGTTTGAAGAGCCTCATAAGGATTTGTGAATGTCCCTATCAGGTTGGTGAGCTGGCTGCGCGAGCAATACTCTCTTATTGTTTTAAGAGAGGAGAGCTCATCATCCACGGCTATACAGTTTATTGTATTCTTCCTCATCCCGTTTCAGTTGTCAGATCCTTCCCGGATAAACTTTCAGAGCTTCTGCCAGTGTCTCCATCGCATTCCTGAGATCGTCGGTCTTAAGAACGTAGGCTATCCTGACTTCATTTTTACCCAATCCCGGCGTGGAATAAAAACCGGAGGCAGGCGCCACCATTACTGTTTGTCCATTATAGCTGAATTCTTCCAGAAGCCACCGGGCAAATCTCTCCGAGTCATCAACGGGCAGCCTGGCTATTGCATAAAATGCTCCCTTTGGTTTTGGGCAGTAAACTCCCGGCATTTTGTTAAGAGCTTCAACCATGAAATCGCGACGGGCCCTGTATTCCTTATTAACCTTTTCAAAATAATCATGAGGTGTGTCAACAGAAGCCTCAGCTGCTATTTGGCCAAGCCCGGGCGGAGAAAGTCTTGCCTGGGCGAACTTCAGGACCGTCGAAATAACCTCTTTGTTGCGGGAGACAAGTGCACCTATCCTTATCCCGCATTCACTGTACCTTTTAGAGACTGAATCGACCAGTATTGTATTTTGTTCTATCCCTTCAAGCTGCATTGCCGACATATACCTCGTTGTATCGTCGTAAACAAAATCGCGGTAGGCTTCATCGGCAAAAAGAAACAGATCATGTTTCCTAACTATATCCCTGATTCTTAGCAGTTCTTCCTGAGAATAGAGGTATCCGGTGGGATTATTGGGGTTACATATGATTATGCCTTTCGTCTTTTTCGTGATTTTCTTTTCGATTTCAGCAACCGGGGGAAGGGCAAAATCATTCTCAATTGAGGATGTCACAGGTACGATATTTACACCCGCCGCAACCGAAAATCCATTGTAGTTGGCGTAAAAAGGCTCGGGTGTGATTACTTCTTCTCCGGGGTTTACGCACGACATAAGGGCAAACAATACAGCTTCCGATCCGCCAGTGGTTATCAGGATGTCGCTGTGATCAACATTTATGCCCAGTCGCCCATAAAAGCCTGCCAGTTTCCGTCTGTAAGACTCATTCCCCGCTGAATGGCTGTATTCCAATACATTAAGGCTCAGGTTTTTCACAGCATCAAGGGCAACGGTTGGAGTTGGGACATCCGGCTGACCTATGTTGAGGTGATAAACTTTAATGCCTTTTTTCTTTGCTTCTTCGGAATAAACCACAAGCTTTCTGATCGGGGAGGCAGGCATTGCCCTGCCTTTATCTGATATTGTCGGCATCTTGAAAAAAATGTCTTTTGAATTACGTTGAGCAAAATTAGGAAAATTCCCGATGGTAAAATGTTTATTTCGCTGAATCCGACATATTTTTATAATTTTGCACCTCAATGAAAAAACCATAATATCAGGAATATCATGGAGATTCCATCAAAATACGAACCTGCCAGGGCTGAAGATAAATGGTACAGCTACTGGATGAAGAGCGGATTTTTTAAAAGCATCCCCGATGACAGGGAGCCATATACAATTGTTATCCCGCCGCCTAACGTGACAGGTGTTTTGCATATGGGTCACATGCTCAACAATACAATCCAGGATGTGCTGGTCCGAAGGGCAAGGATGCTTGGCAAAAATGCATGCTGGGTTCCGGGCACAGACCATGCTTCCATTGCAACTGAGGCCAAAGTAGTTGCAAAACTTAAATCTGAAGGCATTGAGAAAAGGGATCTTACAAGAGAACAGTTTCTTGAATATGCCTGGGAATGGACACACAAACATGGGGGAATAATCCTCGAACAGTTGAAAAAACTCGGGGCTTCATGCGACTGGGACCGTACACTTTTCACAATGGATGAGAAGAGATATCTGTCAGTGATCAGGGTATTTGTTGATCTTTACAACAAAGGCTTGATTTACAGGGGAGTGAGGATGGTCAACTGGGACCCGCAGGCAATGACTGCAGTCTCAGACGAAGAGGTAATTTATACGGAGGAGAAATCAAAACTTTATTATGTAAGGTATAAAATAGCCGGTACTGATGATTTCGTGACAGTTGCCACCACACGTCCGGAAACGATCCTCGGCGACACAGCAGTATGCGCAAACCCTGCCGATGAGAGGTACCTGCATCTCAAAGGGAAGAAGGTAATTGTCCCCATGGTAAACAGGGAGGTGCCTTTTATTTTCGACGATTATGTCGATATGGAGTTTGGGACAGGATGCCTGAAGATAACACCTGCCCACGACATCAATGATTATGAAATAGGATTACGGCACAAGCTGCCTTCCATTGATGTTTTCAATGATAATGGGACAGTGAGTGAAGTTGCCGGACTGTTTGTAGGAACTGACAGGTTTGCTGCCAGAGAACTTGCTGAAAAAGAGCTTAAAAAATCCGGCAGCCTGGTGAAAGTGGTCGCCTACAATAACAAAATCGGGCGCTCGGAACGCACAAATGCAGTCATCGAGCCAAGATTATCGGTCCAGTGGTTCCTTAAAATGAAAGATATCTCTAAGCCTGCGCTTGACGCTGTCATGAACGGTGAGGTACATCTTCACCCTTCAAAATTCCGGAACCTGTACCGGCACTGGATGGAGAATGTTCACGACTGGTGCATAAGCCGGCAGTTATGGTGGGGTCACAGGATACCTGCATGGTATTACAATAACGGAGAGTTCGTTGTTGCTGAAAATGCAGAAAGGGCGCTGCAGCTTGCAAGAGAAAAAAGCGGTAATCCCAGCCTGGGGGAATCTGACCTTCGCCAGGACGAGGATGTGCTCGATACGTGGTTCTCATCATGGCTCTGGCCGATAACATCGTTTGATGGAATAAATGATCCCGGGAATCGTGACCTTAAGTACTATTATCCGACCAACGACCTGATAACCGCACCTGAGATACTATTCTTCTGGGTTGCAAGAATGATTATCGCCGGATATGAATATATGGGTGAAAGACCATTCAGCAATGTTTATCTGACAGGGCTTGTCCGTGACCAGCAAAGAAGGAAAATGTCAAAATCGCTTGGCAACTCTCCTGAGCCACTTGACCTTATCAGGAAATATGGTGCCGACGGCGTAAGGGTCGGGATGCTGCTCTGCTCTCCGGCAGGAAACGACCTTCTTTATGATGACTCGCTTCCCGAGCAGGGAAGGAACTTTGCCAACAAGATATGGAATGCCTTCAGGCTTGTCAAAGGCTGGAAAGTTGATGATAAGTTAACTCAGCCTGAATCATCAGCCAGTGCCGTTAAATGGATGAATGAGGTCATTAAAAAATCATTGGCCGAAATTGACTCCGATTTCAAAAAATTCAGGATTTCGGGTGCCCTCATGGCAGCATACAAGCTTTTCTGGGATGAATTTTCGGGATGGTACCTCGAGATTGTCAAACCTGAATATAAAAAACCTGTCGACAGGTTGACCTATGATTCCACTATTGCCATTTTCGATAATCTTCTGAGGATAATCCATCCGTTTATGCCTTTCATTACCGAGGAGATCTGGCAGATGATAGGGGACAGGAAAGAAGGGGAAAGCATCATGATTTCCTCATTGCCAAGGGCTAAAAAGCATAACCGCGATATTATTGAAGCCTTTGAGAAAGTCAGGCAGATAGTGAGCAATGTCAGGACGGTAAGGAAGGAAAAACAGCTTGCGGTAAAGGATGCGATTGAACTGGCAATAAAAGCTGAAGATGGTAGTTTTGCAGAGGAAAACCTGGCGGTCATTAAAAAGCTCTGCAATATTTCCGATGTGAAATTTGTAACAGTCAAGCTCGACAACTCCGCAGCTTTTATGGTTGGAACGACCGAATTCTATATCCCCATGGGAGATAAAATAGATGTTAAAGCCGAGAGGATAAGGATTGAAGCTGATCTTTCCTATTACAGGGGATTTCTGGAGAGCGTAATGAAGAAACTCGGCAATGAGCGGTTTATGAAAAATGCTCCACAGCCTGTAATTGAGCTCGAGCAAAAGAAAAGGACAGATACGGAACTGAAAATTCAGGCGCTTGAGGAAGCTTTGAAAGGACTTGAAACCGCTTCAGGGAGTTAACTTCCTGAGATAGTAATTCTGGTCCGAGTTCTTTATTTCCCATCCGTCATTAATCATTATCTGCCATCCTTCACCTGTAACATGGTTTTTGTCGATCTTGATACCTTTGGCAGTTATCCGGAGGTACTTATAGTTGTTTGAAATGAGGCACCCTGTCTTATCAACTGTCAGTTTTCCCCAGTTATCTGAAACCCTTATGGTGTGGTAAAGGGTGCCGAGAGTGTCGAGGTATTGAAGGTCTTCCGGTTCAAAATCGAATGAGGGGCTTTCAAGCTCGAGAAAAACGACGGGTTTTTGTGTAAAGACGCTGACCTGGTCATTAAGTCTTTCTTTAATGTCAAGCAGTCTCTTTTCTTCCTCGATATTTATCTGCTCAATATCATAGCTCAGCGCTATACTGCCGGCAACGTCCCTGCAAACAGGAGGAAGTTCAATATTGTAAAGGTTTTTAACAATGAGGGCCAGGTCGGTTGTGTCGGAACTGAGTGTCCTGAAGTCAAATCCTTTTTTGTGAAGCAAGGTGGCGTACAGCGCCCCATGGATCGAGCCATATGACCGGGCATACGACTGCATTGAGTAAACGCGGTCGAGATATTCGAAAAGCCTCGTTTTATAATCTGCATCCGACTCCGAAGCCAGAAGCAAATATGTAAATGTAGCAAGGCCCTCGTAGTTCTCAAAACGGTTCTGAAGGCCGGCATATTTTGGGAACAGTTCCCTGCCTGAGCCTCTGAATATAAGAGCATCCCTCAGTGCAAGTGACTGTTCTTCGCCATCAGACTCAATAGCCTTCCTGAGTGCTTTCCATTCCAGTTTGATCCAAATCCGGGCCTCTCTTTCATCCATGTTTACAACATTGAAATACTCGGGCTTTATGCCAATGATTTGCTGGTGGCGATGGTATAGTGAATGGATCGCCCTGGTAATTATCCTGTATTCATCTTCTTCCGGGGGCAGCGGGGCAAGTCCGAAAAGAGTCCCGCCAAAGGTGACAGTGCTTGTGGTGATCAGATTCTCCCAGGGGTAGATACCTGTATAAATGCCATCCTTCAATTTAAGAAGGCCGCTGTTATCGTTCTGATTGGAACTTATTTTTCTTGAGGTGCGGTCGACAAACATCAGGGGGCCGTAAAGGTTGGCGCCCCACAGCCTGCCACTGTCCCTGTTACAGATTTCTTCGATTTTTCTGAAATTTGCAGTTGCTTTTTCTGCAGTAAAATAGCTTTCTGTAACCTTTTCCCTGCAGCTTATAAGCATAAGCAAAAGGCCAAAAAAAGTCAGAGTTCTCATTCTTAGAGGTTGTTGGCGTAAAAATAGGCAAATTTTCCACATATCACGAGGTCAGAAGGCTTTCAGGCTCATATCAAGGCTTTTAATCTGATGGGTCAGAGCTCCGCAGGAGATGAAATCGACACCGCACTCTGCATATTCCCTTATATTTTCAAGTGTGATATTGCCGGATGACTCTGTTTCAAAACGACCATCGATAATTTTTACTGCTTCTCTTGTATCGTTTATGCTGAAATTGTCGAGCATTATTCGGTCAACATTGCCGGCCGCGATAATTCTTCTGACATCATCAATATTCCTTGCTTCGATCTCAACCCTGAGGTCTTTTCCGGTCCTTTTCAGGTAATCCATTGTCTTCATGATCGCATTTTCAATTCCCCCTGCATAATCGATATGATTATCCTTGAGCATTATCATATCATACAGTCCCATCCTGTGATTCATGCCGCCACCCTGTCTGACCGCCTCTTTCTCGAGGAACCTCATACCCGGAGTTGTTTTCCGGGTATCCAGCACCTTTGTCCTGAATCCTTTTATTCTTTCGGCATACTGCCTTGTGCTTGTTGCAATGCCGCTCATCCTCTGCATAATATTTAGAACGAGCCGTTCCGATTTAAGGATCGACTGCTTTTTCCCCTCTATGTGAAACGCGATATCGCCTGGTGAAATTTCATTTCCGTCGTTTATGAACTGGCTAAACACAAGTTTGTCGTCAACTATTCTGAATACCTCTCCGGCTACCCGGCACCCCGACAGTATACCCTTTTCCTTTATTATAAGCCTGGCCCTTCCTGTTGATTCTTCAGGTATACAGGCAAGCGATGAATGGTCTCCATCGCCGATGTCTTCTTCAAGAGCTCTTCTGATGAAATTCTCCAGGATTTTATTTTGCGGTGTCGGGTTCAATTCGTATCTGATGGATAAGTAATTCCTGGTTAACCTTTTTCAGAAGGAAATATACCCTGAAGCTTCCCTTTTTCGTTTCAAGGTTGCCAATTGCATACTGTGCATCGTTCCTGGCACCCTGATGTCTTATAACAAAATCCTTTGTATGGTATTCGTTGAAGAAGCTTTTCAGAATTGTCTCAGCGACCGCTTTCTTGTAAAAATCCTCCTTGTCGAGAAGCAGCAGTTCAACCGTCGAGTTCATGTATTTTGACAACTCAGCCGCATTGCCTGCCTTAAGGGCAAGGGAAATTCCGCCAGGTATGCCTGTCTGCTCCTGGAGAATGGTTGTTGATATTCCCGTTGTCAGCAAGATCGCTACCGATAAAACAATCAATCTCATCTGCTTTAATTTATTTTCTTTTCTTCTGTCAGGTACTTCCCCGGTACAAATTTAAACTAATTATCAAGAAAACCTCTGACCGGCTTTCATACGTTTCATTATTGACCACGCAAGATATTAATTATTATTTTTGTAAAAAGCCACGGTCAGTATTTTATATACAAAAGTCGGGCCAATCAATATGAAGATTGTATTGCTGCAGGTAGGAAAGACAACAGAAGAATATCTGAATGAGGGGATTTCAGAATATGAAGGAAGGATCAGAAAATATGTTCGTTTTGAAATACTGACAATCCCTGATATTAAGAATACCCGCAACATGTCTGCTGCTGAGCAAAAATCAAAGGAAGGGGAGAAAATCCTGCAGGCTTTGAAAGAGGATGATTTTATTGTATTGCTGGATGAAAAGGGGAAGGAGTTATCAACAATTGAATTTTCCAATTTCCTTGGCAGGACAATGATGATTCAGAAGAAAAGAATTGTGTTTATCATCGGCGGACCATGGGGGATATCAGATAACATACTCCGGATGGCTGACTTTAATTTTTCATTGTCGCGGCTTACTTTCTCGCATCAAATTGTACGATTATTGTTCATGGAACAGCTTTACAGGGCGTTTACCGTAATAAAAGGGGATCCTTATCACCATATGTAGAAAGGCACACTAACATGAGACCCGGGAAAATAAAGACAACACCATTGATGCTCTCCATGTTTTTCGCATTGCTTGCAATCGCGGCCGAGCTTGTCTATTCAGGTAATTTTGAATACAGGTTCAGGACAAAGCGTTTCAACAGGATACTCCATGAAAAGGAGAAAGTCATGGAACAGTGCCTTCTGGGTATGCAACCGGTTCTGGCGAGAGGTGAAGCACACCACGGGTCGGTTGTCGAAAATGATCTGTTTGCGGTTGCAGAGAAAAACAGGATTACTCTTCTTGAATACATGGGGAGAAAACTCATATACTGGTCAGACACTGATTTTGATGTTCCGGAAGTTCTTCCCGATTCGCTTTATACGAATCCTTTTGTATTTGTTGAAAACGGATGGTTTCTGGCAAAATCAGCTGAAGCAGGGAATGAGAAATTAATCGCGCTGATGAGAATCAGCAGCGAATATGGCTTTGAAAATGAAATTATCAGGAACGGCTTTGTAAGTGACTTCAGGATTCCTGAAGGTGTTGGTTTTATCAGAGATAAAAAAGCATCCGGTTTTCATGTTTTTAAATCAGACGGAACTTTCCTTTTTGCACTGGTGTTTCCGGAAAAAAAACCTAAAACTCCTTTTATTTATATCCCGCTGCTCTTATGGGTAATTACATTTATCCTGATAGTATATTCTTCGATTTCTTTTGTAAGGCAAATGACTGAAAAAGGTCATATGACTTTCGGCCTGCTGATATGTTTCCTGATCTTCCTCGCATTATATCTTGTTGTGCTTCTTCTCAGGAAACCGTCAATTCTTTTTGCCACTGATCTTTTTTCCGCCTACAAATATTCAATGAATGATTTCATACCGACCCTGGGTCATCTGCTGATGCTGAGTGTCCTGATTTCTGTCATGTCGGTTACCCTTTATAATTTTATCAAAACCGGTTGGCGCGGTAACGGGAAACCGGGTTACACAATTGTAACCCTGCTCCTGATTCCGTCTTCTCTTCTTGTTGTTATCTTCAGCTCGATGTTCAGTCACCTGGTCTTCAATTCCAATATCAACTTCGAGACTTATAAGGTGCTGGATCTTGATCTTTTCTCGCTGGCCGGATTCGTATCGGTACTTCTTCTTGTCACCCTTCCTTACTTTTACACCCTGAAGATCTTCCGGACAATTGGTGATCCGGGATTTAAAACCGTTTTCTTTTCAGCTGTATCGGCATCACTGGTATTCGTGCCTTTCCATATAAACGACATCCCGGCTTTTGCAGCCATTTCTGTTTTCTTTCTGACAGGGATACTTGCCATATGGATGCTTAACAAAAGGGCGGGAAACATTTTCACGAGGCTGGTTGTAATATCTCTTATTCTGGGGCTTTACTCGCTCTTTATCGTAACCCGTGAGTCGGAAAGAAAGTCGGAAGAGAATGTAAAGATAGAACTTGTGACTTACTCTACTGAAAATGATCCGACAGCCGAACATTTTCTCCTCGATATGTGGCCTTTGATCTCTTGCGACACGGTACTGAGGAACCTGATGGACGTGTTCTTCTTCGAAAACGATGATGCTGTTCAGATTTCTGATTACCTGCATTCAAAATACTTCAGCGGATACTGGGGAAATTTTGAAATGAACATTTATTTATGCGGCAGCAACGATTCTATCAGGACTGGCAGCGGCAGGGGACGTCAGGAGAACTGTTTCAGCTTTTTTGAAGACCGGATAGTAACAAGTGGTCACCAGCTTACGGGAACGGGCTTTTATTTCATCGACAGCAAAAAGGGCAGGTCAAGCTATATGGGACGGCTGTTTTTTGACTATGGGGATTCGAGGGTCAACGGCCTTTTCATCGACCTTTACAGTGATATAAAGGTATTTCAGCCAGGGTATTCAGAACTTTTGCTCGACAGGAAATATCACAGCTATTCGGGTCTGAGGGACTATTCATTTGCAAAATATATCAACGGTGAAATAGTGATCGCGACCGGAGACTATTCCTATACCAAAAGTGATGCGGAATATGTGGACAAAATCACCGATTACAGGTTTTTCAAGGCCGACAATTACAAGCATGCTCTTTACCGGAACGGGAACGTGACAGTAATTATCAGCAGACCTTTACTCTCAGTGCCTGATATGGTTATCTCGGCGGCATATTTCTTTGCCTTCATCTTTGTCTTTTACAACCTTATGCTTTTCCTGATCCGCCGACCTGCTATTAAAAGGCCGTCAGGGCTTAACTTCAGGCAGAAGATGCAACTCTCTTTCATAAGTATACTGCTGTTCTCATTTACACTTGTCGCCATAGTCGTGGCCTCTCTGGCTATACGGCAATATCAGTCGCGACATTATGAAAACATAAGGGAGAAACTGAATTCAGTTTATCTTGAACTTGAAAACACTCTGGGTCAGGAGAGGAATTTAAGCCCGGTCTGGAGAAACAATGATGACAGTTCGCTTGATGAACTGCTTGTTAAACTGTCAAATGTTTTCAATACCGATATTAATTTGTTCAGCAGGACGGGATTTTTGATCGCCACTTCCAGGCCGGAGATTTATTACCGGAATCTGACAGGAAGAAGGATGAACAATATGGCTTCAATAAATCTCATAAATCTGAAAAAAAGCGAGTATTTTCAGAAGGAAAAGATCGGCAATCTTGAATATGTTTCTGCCTATGTCCCATTCTGTAATGATGCTAAAGGGTTTCTTGCCTTTCTTAATCTTCCTTATTTCAGAATGCAAAGCGTTCTGGCAAAGGATATTTCGAACATGATCGTGGCGGTCATCAATTTTACGCTTCTGCTAATAGTAATCGCTACAAGTCTTGCCGTATTCATAAGCAGCCGTTTGACCTCTCCCCTTGCAGTCCTTAGCAGCCGTCTTGGCTCTGTTGAACTTGGAAAGAAAAGCGAGCATCTGTCATACAGCGGAAATGATGAGGTTGGCGACCTTGTAAAACAATATAACCGGATGGTCGACGAACTCGATGAAAGCGCCAGGAAACTTGCAAGTTCCGAAAGGGAATATGCCTGGAGGGAGATGGCAAAGCAGATCGCCCATGAGATCAAGAATCCGCTTACTCCCATGAAACTTAATGTGCAGCAATTATTTAAATCGTGGAAGGATGGCGTACCGGGATTTGAGAAAAGGATAGAGAAGTTTACAAAAAACCAGATCGAATACATTGACAATTTATCATCAATAGCTTCAGAATTTTCCTCATTTGCAAAGATACCTGAAGCAAAGCCGGTATATGTTAATCTTCTTGAGCAGGTCAGAACGACTTTCGAGTTGTTCAGGAATACCGGAAATGTCTCTTTCAGGCTGAATGCCCCAAATGATCAAGAGATATACATCTATGCCGATAAGGAACATATTAACAGTATTTTATCAAACCTTATAAAGAACGGCATCCAATCGATACTGCCAGGGGAGGAAGGGATCATTAGGGTTACGATAAGAAAGGCCGGAGACAGGATCATTGTCTCCGTTTCTGACAATGGATCAGGTATTCCGGAGTCATTCAGGGATAAAATGTTCACTCCGAACTTCACAACAAAATCGTCAGGAACAGGCCTTGGCCTGTCGATAGTCAAAAGATATGTGGAGACGGCCGGGGGAAGGATCTGGTTTGAATCCGAAACAGGCACTGGATCAACTTTTCATATGGAGTTTCCTGCTGTAAGCCAGGGCGATACCAGGGCTGATGTTAACCTTGCCGGCATAAAATAAGGTTTTTCCCCAATTATTTGCAAATTTCACCGTTATAGTGATTGTAACCGGATTTTTGATGATAGTAAAATTGCCTAACCATATAAATAAGTTAATTATTGCTGCATCTCTATTGCTGTTCTCCTTCTTTGCTTCATCACTATACGGTCAGGAGGAAATCGGAGGTATTGTAAACAGATATGCAAAAGTTACATCTGTCGGGTCGGGTTATGTGATAGTAAGCGTGGCTCAGGCTGCTCAGTTTCAGCCCGAAGATTATGTCCTGTTAATTCAGATGCAGGGAGTGGGAATACAGACCATACAGGGTTCTTATGGCGTAAACGTGCAATCAGTCTTCGGAACTCCTGGAGGTTATGAATTTCTTAAGGTTCTGTCAGTGAACTATGGAACGGGCCGGATTGATTTTACCAGAAATGTTTTCATAAACACCTATGATGTGGCTTCAAACGTCCAGATTGTTCAGGTTCCATTCTACAGTTCCCCGACAGTTGTTTCAAATCTTTCTGCGCAGCCATGGAACAGTGCTTCCGGTACAGGAGGGGTGATTGCCATCATGGCCGCCAGAAAACTTACCCTTGATGCCGATATAGACGCTTCAGGTCTGGGATTCAGAGGTGCACCAGGGGTTTTTGGAATCGGTCAATGTGTCTATGCAAATATCCCTGCAAATTCCCTCGACTCGTATCCTGATTCCTACAATAACGCCGGATTTAAAGGCGAAGGCGTCGCAATTCACGATCTGAACAAGAATTTACTGTACCCCGGCCATGCAAAGGGGCAGGGACGTAATTTCACCGGCGGAGGGGGAGGCAACGGATGGTTCCCGGGCGGAGGAGGCGGATCGAACAGGGGGAAAGGTGGTGACGGCGGACTTGAGAAGTTCGTTATGGACCTTTGCGGCAATGATCCGCACGAAGGCGGTTATGGCGGAATGAACATACTCGGCACAATAATCCAGAACGGCATATTCCAGGGAGGGGGAGGCGGTGCTTCCACCCAGGCGGAAGGCTCATCTGCTTCGCCGGGAGGTAATGGAGGCGGAATTGTGATAATCGTAGCCGACACTATTGACGGGAGAAATCATTTTATAAAAGCAAACGGCAACAGTGCGGCAAATTCACTCTCCGATGCTGGAGCAGGAGGCGGTGGCGCAGGAGGATCAGTTGCTGTTTCATTCAGGAATTATTCGGGTCAGCTTCAGATTACGGCTGACGGCGGAAATGGCGGAACCAATACCGGCGGGTTCGGGTACGGCGGCGGCGGCGGAGGAGGGCTTATATGGGTAAGCGGCTCAACAATTTCCCCTATGATTACAGGTGCATCGGTACAACACGGCATGCCAGCCCCTACAACACCTTCAGAAGGGAACGGTGAAATAAAATACAACTATATACCCAGGCTTAACGGGTTCCTTTTCAATTCAATATGGTCGGCCGCAACCGGGAACAAGACAGACTCAGTCTGTTCGAATGTTTTGTACGGACAGATAGCCGGGACAAACCCGGTAGGCGGAACGCCTCCGTATACATATCGCTGGGAAAGCAGCACAACTTCAGCAACTTCGGGATTTTCAACGGCTCCCGGAGTAAGCGGCCAGCAGAACTATACCCCTTCCGGACTCCTGACACAAACTACATGGTTCCGCAGGGTTGTTACCGATAACGGTGGCATTACAGATATCAGCGTACCCGTCAGAATAATTGTACATCCACATTTAACCAATAATGTCATCGGAAGTCCCGATACACTCTGTTACGGTCAGCATGCTCAGACTCTGGTTCCTGTTCAGACTATCCAGGGAGGGAGCGGAATTTACGGCTATACCTGGCAGTCGAGCAGCAATAACACTGACTGGGCAGATATTCAGGGGACGGGAGCTTCCTGCCTTCCTCCTGATGGACTGACTGCGACAACATGGTTCAGACGACTTGTCAGGTCAGGAGCATGTTCCGACATAAGCGCTCCTGTCAGAATAAATGTCCTTGATACAGTCAGAAATAATTCCATAATTACCCTACCACAGGAAATATGTGCCGGCATGGCATTTACAGCCCTTTCGGCGACAACGGCACCAACACTTGGCGGTGGTGATGGTACTTACAGCTTCAGGTGGGAAAGCAGCTCCGACGGGAATACATGGGCCGCGGCCATCGGAGTGAACAACGCCTCCGGCTATGATCCGGATGAATCTGCATCTTATTTCCCGGGCCAGCAATACTTCAGGCGCGTTGTTATGTCGGGAAGCAACGACGTCTGCGTGAATAAAAGCCGCCCTGTCCTTCTTAATTCCTACCCGGCCATAACCGGAAATACAGTAGCTTCAGATCAGACCATATGTGCAGGCACGGTTCCGGTTCCTCTAAACGGGTCGGTTCCGCATAATGGGAAAGGAGAAGGAAGCTATTCATACACATGGCAGGACAGTTCCAAATTTCATTCATGGGCCGATATCCCTGGTTATGTTAAAGTGACCTCCGGAAATTTTGCACCACCTGTACTGACGGATACAATGCGGTACAGGAGGATCGTATACTCATCGGCATGTACCGATATCAGTAAACCGGTGATAATCAATGTTCACAAACCGATTACAGGCAACACGGTATCTTTGCCGGGAGGACTTGCAGATACCACAGTCTGCAACGGCGCCATACCTCACCTTCTGGTTGGAACAACGGTCACGGGAGGCACGGGCCTGCCTGGCGATTATACATACCAGTGGTCGTCATCATCTGATAACGTTGTGTGGGAAGACATAGCCCAGGCCGCAACCTCAAGGGATTTTCAACCGCAGATGCTTTCAGCAACAACATGGTTCAGGAGAAGAGCCGTGTCGGGGCAGTGTTTTTCGGAAAGCCTTCCTGTCAAAATTACCGTGCTTCCGTCAATAATAAATAATACGATAGCATCAGGCCAGACTGTCTGCAAATCCGACATACCTTCTCCTCTTGCCCAGGCCGGAGGGCTGGTCCTTTCAGGAGGCAGCGGATCTTATTCTTATCTCTGGGAACAAAGCATTGACGGAACTTCATGGGTGCCGGCTGCGGGAACAAACAACCTGGACGACGGTACTTATCATCCTCCCGCCATGACCCGGACCATGAAATACAGGAGAAACGTCACTTCTGGTGCAAATAATTGTTGCAGAAGTGTTTCCAATGTGCTTGAACTAGTCCTCGATTCACTTCCCTCGGGTGCATCAATAAATGCCGGGCCCGATACAATTATATATTCATTCGACCATATCGTTGGCCTGGCTGCTGACCCGCCGTTCACCGGGGGCTCGGGGAGGTGGACCGTTCTGAAAGGCTCAGGCAGCTTTAACGATGATACAGACAATGATACAAAGGTAACAGGGCTCACAAAGGGTCTGAACACCTTTTTATGGACTGTAACCAGAGGTGCATGCAAGCTTGAGGATGAAGTTGATGTTACAATTGTTGATATGTTTATTCCTGAAGGGTTTTCTCCGAACAATGATCCTGAAGGATATAACAATAAATTCATTATTAAAGGGCTTGATCTTCAGAACCAGGAAGCCGAGATGAGGATTATCAACGGAGCCGGGGCAGAGGTGTTCCATACATCAAACAGGAACGGCAGTGAATGGACAGACTGGGACGGTAAAAACTCAAGGGGAACTGACCTTCCGGAAGGGACATATTATTACCTGCTTACCCTTAAGTCGAAATCAGGCGGGCAGGTATTCAGGAAAAGCGGATTTGTTGTTTTAAAAAGATATTGAAGAACGACTGGTTTTATGAGATTGTTCAGGAAAGATGAAATATTAAATCAGGGAAAGAAGAGAATTATTTTTCTTCTTTTCCTGATACTGTTTAATATTTCATGGGGCCAGTCTCCCGATTCAGCCAGGATAAATCTGGGATTCCCTGTTTACAGCCAGTACCTTCAGAACGGTCTCGTTATTAACCCGGCTTATGCAGGAACCCGTGAGGTGTTAAGCGGCTTTCTTTCATACAGGATGCAATGGATGGGAACCAGCGGTTCACCTCTGCTTCAGTCGCTTTCCTTTCACTCGCCGATGAAGAATGACAAGGTGGCTCTCGGCTTCTCGGCGCAGTTCCTGAAATACGGAGTCACAAGGTCGACCAGCCTGTATGGCAGCTATGCTTACAGCATCAGGCTGAAAACCGGCAAGCTGTCGTTCGGGCTTAGGGCAGGAGTTGATCTTTCAAACACTGATTATACAGGCCTTCTTCTTAACGATCCCGACGATCCGGTTTTCAAAACCGCCGATCAGGGCCTGGCGTTGCCAAACTCAGGGGCAGGAGTATATTATTACAACGATCGTTATTTTGCCGGACTTTCGGTTCCCGCTTTCCTGAGCTATAAAAGGACAAGCAACGGATCGGCTGTTCCGTACCACAGCTTCGGGCAATATGAATTCATTTTCTCTGCAGGGGCGCTTTTTACACTTTCTCCAGCGCTGAAATTCAAACCATCGGTTCTTATTGATTACTCGATACAGGAAACGAAAAAACTTACACAATTCGATATTACAGGTAATTTTATTATTGGGGACCTTATCTGGGCAGGAACTTCATACAGGATCTCGGAACAGGTTGCAGTCGGGATTATCCAGGCTCAGCTTAACCACCAGCTTATGATAGGATTTTCATATGATTATCCCTTTGGGAGAATGAATTCTTACTCACATGGATCATCAGAATTCATTTTACGTTATGAATTCAGATATAAGGTGAGTGCTGCCAATCCAAGATATTTCTGAAAATAATGAGGAAAGGATCAGGCATATTATTCATTATTGTCATTATCCTGGCGTCGGGAATGAAAATTGCCGCACAGCAGGTTTCCCCGTATAAAATATCAAGATTATCGGTGAACCTGCCGAATTACAGTGAAATTTCACCGGTAATTGTTGATGACGGCATCATTTTCTGTTCTGACAGAAGGCTCACCGGCATAACCGACCGTACATCATTCGATGACAGGCGACTATACAACCTTTATTTCGCAGGAAAGAGAGACACATCAGATTTCAGGAAGCCAGTAAACATAAAAAGCGAGCGCAGTGCACTTTTCAATACAGGCCCTATATGCATTGCGCCTGACGGCGTGACCGTCTATTTTACGAGCGAGATAGAAACCGGCATTCCGTCGCGAAGCCGAAAATTCAGAAATCACAGCGGGATATTCACTGCCCGGTTGTCGGGCATGGAACTGGTTTCTATCCAGCCGTTTAAATATAATAATGCAGAATACAATGTTGGCCAGCCATCAATTAGCGCCGATGGGCGTTTCCTTTATTTTGCTTCCGATATGCCGGGCGGATCGGGCCAGTCAGACATATATTACTGTGAAATGATTGACGGTGAATGGAGCAGCCCCGTAAATATGGGGCCACGCATTAACTCACCTGAAGCTGACAATTATCCATGCATACACCCTTCAGGACGGCTGTTTTTCGCTTCAAACCGGCCGGGTGGAATGGGAGGACTTGATGTCTATTCGGCTGATTTCAGTGGTGATTCGTGGGAAGAGCCCGAGAGGCTTGAATCACCAATAAATTCGGCACAGGATGATTTTGCATTTGTCGCGTCGCCCGACATGCAAAAAGGTTTTTTTGCCTCAAACAGGAGACGGAATGATGACATATATGAATTTACAACGTCAATAATCAGGAAAGAATCATGCAATCCTTTGGAAATAAACAATTACTGCTATGAATTTGCAGAGGAAAACGCGGTGAAATATGACACTATACCATTTACATTCGAATGGAATTTCGGCGATGGAACCAAAGCGCAGGGAAGGATCGTGGAGCATTGCTATGCAGGGCCCGGCAAGTATATGGTTCAGCTTGACGTGACAAATATGGTTACCAGTGAAGTTAAACTGAATGAAAAAAGCCAGTTGCTTGTTGTAGAGGATGTGGAACAGCCATATATCACATGTCCCGATACCTCTGAAACCAGGCAGGCAATTAAATTCAGCGCTGACAGCACTAACCTTCCCGGTTGGGATATCTCGTCATATTACTGGAATTTTGGCGATGAAACGATTGCAGCAGGCAAAAATGTTGTGAAGTCGTATATTCATCCCGGTACTTTTAATATCCAGCTTATTGTCACAGCTAAACCAGATGCTGCCGGTGTGGCCAGGGAGGCCTGCGTTTCAAAGAATATTACAATAATGAAAAAACAATGATATAAACAAGATATCTTATAACGACTGATGAAACTAAAAACTGCAATATTCAATTTTACCATAGCTCTGGCCCTGTCTGTCATGGCCCCGGGGAACGTGCTTTACGCCCAGGCTGTACCGGGGAAAGATGAGAATATTCCTTTTCTTGTTACTTTTGGAAAGAACGGGGAAACATCGTGGGGAGATGATGACTTTTATTCTGTTTTCTTTTTTACCATACCCAAAGACTACAACAGACAGTTCTATATAAAGGTCTTTGATCCGGATAACGGAGGGGAAAATGATGAGATACAGGGGGTGTTCGATTCAAAAACCATGTTCTCAATTTACGGGGGAAAAGGTGTGGATCCCGATAAAAATCTGGCCTCCAGGGGCCTTAAGGACGGGGAAAATTATAAACAGGGAACTCTTCTCGCGTCAAAGGTATTCGGGAACGAGCCAACATATGACAATAAATATTACGCTTTCGGTCCTTTCAACCCGACAGAAGGTGATTATAATGAAAAATGGAAGAGCTATATATTCAAGATTGTTTGCGAAGGCATAACCGGTGATGACGGTAACCTTTACAGGTACTTCCTCAGCCGCGAAGCCGGAAGCGAACTTCCCGTAGAAGGAGCAAATGCCTTTACCTATGAATATACTTTCCGCCTGGCAAACGATATTAAAAGCGTTGCACATATTTATCCTTATGTCGACACCGGGATTGTATCAATAAAGCAAAGGAATTTCGACTGGGACGATGACGGCGTAATCCTCGTGGTTTCGACGTATAAGCAGGGATTGCCCCTTCCTGTCTCAAACGAAAACGATGAAAAAGTCTCGGTAATAGCGGTGGAACCTGCAGAGATAGGGAAATCCCTTGATTTTCAGTTTCATAAGAAACAGACCAGTCTTGTAAGGAATAACAATGTAGTAGTATCCCTTGAAAACCAGCGCGGAGATGCTCTCCAGTTTTTCAGCTCTCCGATTGGAGGTGTCCCTGTTTATCAGCCTGTTCTTGGAATCCGCAAAAAAACAAAATAAAAATTTACCTGTATGAGGCCCGGATTGTTGAAAGCATTATATGTCAATATATTAGCGTTTGCCCTGTTGTTTTCCCTTAAGTTGTCTGGACAATCATACAGTTTCCGGAATTATGGAAAGGCAAACAACCTGCCAGGAATTGTGGTTTATACGCTTAACCAGGATGACAACGGATATCTCTGGCTAGGTACAAATGAGGGTATCGTGAGATTTGACGGATTTGATTTTTACAGGGTTCTTTATCCTGATTCTTCAACCGGGAGGTACCCTACAGTAACTTTGAAAGATAAGGATGGGACACTCTGGTTCGGATGTAATGACGGAAGCGTTTTTCGCAGCAGAGGAAAAGCCCTTGAACAGGTAGCAATGCCCGGTTCATCATCGACCGGGATAAGTGCGATCCTTCAGGAGAGTGATGGAAGACTGTTCATCATTTCACAGCGTCAGCCTTTTTTTCTTATAGATCCTGATAAACCTGCCGATGTCTCGACAATTAGTTTCAGGGAGGATCCCGGGATTTTCTCGGCTGAACTTGCACCTTCGGGCGAAATATTGTTTGGAACCCAGGAAAACCTCCTGGTATGCCGTATAGCAGGCGATTCTATAATTGCCGTAAACAGGGTTGAAGGATTTGATTATGCACGGATAATGGCTGTTAAGCACCTTGGAGAAACAAAAGATTTTATGGTCGGAACTGATGGTAACGGGCTCTTCAGGCTTCGTCTGGATGACTCCGGTACGGTGCTGACCAGATTTGCAAAATTTCCCGTTCTTGAATCATTATCCGTAAGATCAATAGTAAAGGATTCGAAGAACAGCATCTGGATTACGACATCCGGCGAAGGAGTGTTCAGGATGAGCTTCAGTGAGGATGATTGCACTCCGGCTTCAGTTCAACACCTTGACATGAATTCCGGACTGGCAGGCAATAATGTTCTTGCTCTTTTTGAAGATTCGGGAGAAAACATATGGCTGGGATTCAATGGTGAAGGCCTTTCCTTACTCACGTCCGACGCATTTGAATTCTTCGCACCGGGCGGCACAGGCGGACAGAATAATATAATATTTATAGGCAGGCTCTCTGGTAATTATCTGCTGGGAACTCCTTCCGGATTCTATCTGTATGACCTCTCTGCAAAAAAGCCTTTATCATTTACTTCTGTCACCGGCAAGACCGGACAAAAAGCGGCTGGTTCGTATTTTGTTGATAAAGAAGACAATATATGGATAGGTACTCAGGGGTCAGGGCTTTATGTAAAAAGAAAGACAGGTGACATCAGACAGTTTTACAGATCGGGCGATTCAGGCTCGGATTATATTTCAAATATCGCTGCTGATGATGAAAGTATCTGGCTGGCAACCCTGAATGGTGTCAGGATCATCTCAAGAACGACGGGAACACTTAAGGAGGTTTATAATATAAATAACGGCCTGCCTCCCAAAGGTATTAACCAGATCCTTATACTTGCTGATGGCAGCGGTTATGTCGCAACTGAAAGCGACAGGCTCTACAGGATCGTACCAGGGTCAGGTGTAGTTGCTTCGGATGTCGCAATGCACGGTATGATGCTTAACAAGGTAGTTGGTCTCGCAAGGGACCGGAACGGCGTGATATGGGCGGCAACATACGGGAATGGCGTGTTTGAGTGCTATGATGATTCTGTAAAGCTTTTAAGCACCGCTAACGGAATGTCATCAAATTATACATACGGCATATTTTCCGACAGCGGGGATGATATATGGATCGGACATGAAAGGAGTATATCGAGATACAATCAGAAGAGCGGAGTCACAAGGGTTTATTCGACAGATTTTGCCAGGGGAGGGCAGTGCAATCCTGATGCTTTCTTCGAATCTGCTGACGGAAAAGTATTCATAGGTACGACTGAAGGCCTCATTGTTTATGACAGGTCAAAGGACAAAAAGAAACAACTCCCCCCGGTTAACAATATAAACTCGATTACAATCAATAATGTTGAATATCCTTATCAGCCTTATATAAACCTTCCTTATAAAAAAAGATATACTGTAAAGATAAATTATACAGGAATAAACCTGGGCAATCCTGAGAAAGTATATTACAGCACTTTTCTTGAGAACTATGATGAAGACTGGACAGAAGCATCTTCATCCCGGGAGGTGACATACAATCTCAGCGACGGCAAGTACAAATTTAATCTTCTTTCGGTGACTGATGACGGGCTGACGCAGGAAACCCCACTTTCATTTGAGATCAATATCAAGCAGCCTTTCTGGAGGACCTGGTGGTTTATGCTTGCATTTCTCGGGGCTGTTGCCGGTATGGTGATAATAATAATCCGTGAGAGGGAAAAGGCACAAAAGAAGATCCAGGAATATCTCGAAAAAGAGCTTGAGGCCAGGACAAAAGTGGTAAAGGCTCAGAAAGCCGAGCTTGAACGGCAGAATATTGAGATAACAGACAGTATTAATTACGCAAGAAGGATTCAGTCAAGCATTCTGCCCGATATAAAGAGGCTGAAGGAGCATTTCGCTGATGCATTCGTGATGTTTTATCCGCGCGACATTGTCAGCGGCGATTTTTACTGGTTCGACAAGCTTGATGACGACAGGTTCATCCTAGTCTGTGCCGATTCAACCGGGCATGGAGTGCCTGGTGCATTCATGTCGATGATCGGCTCCACCCTTCTGCAGGATATTGTATCACGTCAAAGAATATCAAAACCATCCGAAATACTCACATTGCTCGACAAGCAGATCTTTTCGATACTTAACCAGAACCTTGAGCTTGGTGTTTCAAACGACGGGATGGATATTGTTGTTTGTGAATTCACAATGAATAACAGGCACGTAAGGTTTGCTTCTGCAATGCGGCCGGTGATACTGGTTATGGGTGGTGAGGAGTATTATATCAAAGGCAACAGGTCTTCGGTAGGAGGACAGACGGTTATGGAGAAATACTTCGACGACCAGGAATATTTCCTTAATGAAGGTGATACAATATATCTGTTTTCCGACGGTTTGCCTGACCAATTCGGCGGTACCGATGGCAAGAAGATGAAAGTGACAAGGCTCAAGACGTGGATCACTGAATCATATTCCAACAATCTTGACCGGCAGCATGAGATTCTTGTCAGAAACTTTAACGAATGGAAGGGCAGCTTTGAACAGGTAGATGATATCTTGTTAATGGGAGTCAGGATCTGATCAGCCTTATTCCCCGTAAATCCCTTTGTTAAAAATGGAAATTACGGGTGTTGATATTGTGTTGCTTACATTTCCGGCCCTGTCTTTAATATAAAAATCATATCTTATACTGTCCTCCCGGGTATAGAAGAAGTAGGTGAACCGGACCGAGATATGTCCTCTGAGTATCGTGTTCCTTCCAACCCTTTCCATATAGGGGATACGGAAACCCGTGGGATAATATGGATCTCCGGCAGCGGCGGGCGCTGAAGTGCCGTTGTTTATCCTGTAAAGAGTGACGAAAAGGTTTATCGAATCATAGTTTTCTTCTCCTGCCTCTGCCTGTGAGTGCAATCCAATGTCGCCATCCCCGTCTTCAAAATAGAATTTGAGCTGGCCGCCCCTTACCTCATTACCGAGGATGTCATTAGTATCATATACTGAGAAGTTCTCAAATTTAATACTTGGTTCAGCAGGCAGCATCTCAAGTTTGCCGCATGAGCCAAGGGCAACGACGGAAAGCAAGGAGGCAAAAAAGTATATTTTTCTATTCATATGATCCTGCTAATATCCCGGTTCAATCAAAAATCACACCAAAGTAAACTATTTTTTTCTGAAAAATATCCTGACCGGAACTCCCGAGAAATCATATTTTTCTCTGAGCCTGTTTTCAATATACCGTTTATAGGGATCCTTCACATATTGAGGGAGGTTGCAGAAGAACGCAAATGAAGGTGTATAAACCGGAAGCTGGGTGACATATTTTATCTTTACGTATTTCCCCTTCGTTGAAGGCGGAGGATTGTCACGGACCAGAGCGAGTAGCGTCTCATTCAGCTCCGAAGTGGATATCTTTCTTTTCCTGTTCTCATTTACCCTGTCGACTGTTTCAAGTATCTTATGTATTCTCTGCTTGTTTGTAGCAGATATGAAAAGTATTGGATAGTCGGTGAAGGGAGCTGTTTTGCTCCTGATATCCTTTTCGATTAATTTTGCCGTGTTTGTTTCTTTTTCGATAAGATCCCATTTGTTAACAAGGATTATCAGCCCTTTGTTGTTTTTTAGAATAAGCGAAAGTATGTTGAGATCCTGGGATTCCATGCCCCTTGTGGCATCAATAAGCAAAAGGCATATGTCGGAATTCTCAATGGTCCTTATTGCTCTCATTACTGAATAGAATTCAATATCATCGCTTACCTTTGCCTTCCTTCTCAGTCCAGCTGTATCGACAAGCATAAAGTCGTGACTGAATTTATTGTAGCGTGTGTAGATTGAGTCCCTTGTAGTCCCGGCGACCGGGGTCACAATATTTCTCTCCTCGCCGAGCAATGAATTTACGAGTGATGATTTGCCCACATTCGGCCTGCCCACGATGGCGATCCTCGGGAGATCAGGCAATTGTTCCTCGGGTTGGGGCGGAAGGTTCTTCACAACAAAATCGAGCAGGTCGCCTGTTCCGCTGCCATTTGCAGAGCTAAGCGCAAAATAGTCGCCGAGGCCAAGACTGTAAAACTCAGCTGCGTCGTTCAGCCGTTCATTGTTATCGACTTTATTTACAACAAGTACGGTCTTTTTCCCGGTTCTTCTTAGGAGATCGGCAACAGCGGTGTCAAGATCATGAACTCCGGTGGTTACATCAACCATGAATATTATCAGGTCAGATTCATCAATGGCAAGTTTAACCTGTTTATTGATCTCTTCTTCGAAAACATCATCGGAATTCTGAACATAGCCGCCAGTATCAATTACGGAGAAAGTCACCCCGTTCCATGTCGCACTTCCATAGTTCCTGTCGCGTGTTACGCCGCTCATCTCATCAACGATGGCTTCCTTTGAATCGGTCAGACGATTAAACAGAGTCGATTTCCCGACATTCGGCCTGCCTACTATTGCTACTATATTACTCATACAATCTTTTATATTATTTCGGAATTCGGATTTGGGATTTCGGATCTATGGAATTTCGGATTTTCGATTTCATTTAATTATTCCGAAATCGAAAACCAGATATCCGGGATCAATCATTAAATCTGTATCCAAATCTCTTCAGCACCTGTGGTTTATCCCTCCAGTCTTTTGTAACTTTAACATACAGTTCGAGAAAAACCTTGCGACCGAAAAAGTCTTCCATATCCTTTCGTGCTGCAGTGCCTGTAACCTTAAGTTTTTCGCCCTTGTGACCTATAAGTATTCCTTTCTGGCTCTCGCGCGTCACATGGATGACGGCCCTGATCCTCAGGAGGTCTTTTTCTTCCTTGAAACTGTCAATTTCAACTTCCGAAGAATATGGTATCTCTTTCTGGTAATTCAGGAAAATCTTTTCTCTTATAATTTCTGAGGCAAAAAATCTTTCATATTTATCGGTAAGCTGGTCCTTGGGGAAATATGGCTCGCCTTCAGGCAGATAGCTGAGAATGGCATTCAGCAGGGTGTCGAGGTTAAAGCCGTTAATAGCCGAGACCGGAACGATGGGAGCTTCCGGGAATCTTTCCTTTATGCCGGCAGTGATAATTTCAAGTTCTCCCGGCTTTGTGAGATCTATCTTGTTTACGGCTACTATGACCGGGATATGAGAATGGCTGATCTTGTCGGAATAACCTGTATCGTCGCCTGCTTTTCCCGTGACATCCGTTACATAAAGTATGATATCGGCGTCGGTTAATGCTACGTTCACGAAATTCATCATCGATTCCTGAAGCTTGTATTTCGGCTTCAGGATACCCGGGGTATCTGAATATACTATCTGAAAACCATCGCCATTGACAATACCCATTATCCTGTGGCGCGTTGTCTGTGCCTTTGAGGTTATTATCGAAAGCTTCTCGCCAACAAGGGCATTCATAATTGTTGATTTGCCCACATTGGGCCTCCCCAGAATATTTACAAATCCTGATCTGTGATTCATCGTGAAATTTAATAAATGCCTCTTTTCAGCATATTTATCTCCTTTGGTGTAAGAAATCTCCATTTTCCCCTTGGAAGGTTCTTTTTTGTAAGCCCCGCAAAATATACCCTGTCGAGTTTTGTAACATTGTAACCCATACTTTCGAACAACCTTCTCACAATACGGTTCTGGCCTGAATGGATCTCAATTCCCACCTGTGATCTGTCATCCGGATCGGCATACGAGACGGCATCAGCGGCGACAAGTTCCCCGTCCACAACGATTCCCTCTGTAAGCCTGAACAGATCGTTCCTGATAACCTGCCTGTCGAGGAATACATGATATATCTTTTTCCTCTGGTATTTGGGGTGTGTAAGTCTTCCAGTCAGTTCACCGTCATTCGTCAGCAGCAGCACTCCCGTTGTTGCTTTGTCGAGCCTGCCCACAGGGTAAACTCTTTCAGCACAGGCGTCTCCGATCAGATCCAGAACAGTTTTGTCGGCATGCGGGTCTTCAACTGTGGTGACATATCCCTTTGGTTTATTCATTAGGATATACACTTTTTTCTCAGCGGTTATAATTTTATTCTTGTGTTTTACAACATCTCCCTGTACAACCCTGGTTCCAAGATCAGTCACCTTTTTGCCATTCACTGTTATTACTCCTTCACGGATCAGGTCGTCTGCTTCTCTCCTTGAGCAAATGCCACAATGAGCAATATATCTGTTCAGCCTGATGCCTTCACCTGCATTCTTCCCTGGTTTCGAGGACGATTTCTCCCTGACTGGCTTATGTTTCCTTTCAGGCTTTCTGTTTTCCATAATGATTTTTCTTTCAGGCTGCAAAGGTACAATTATTTGACAATATTATGATTTCACCTTTTTTTTGCACCTTTGCTGTGTGTAATTATTCTGCATATGCCATTACTTAAATCGATTTCAGGAATCAGGGGAACGATAGGTGGAAGACCCGGTGAAGGACTGACACCAATAGACATTGTTAAATTCGCGTCAGCTTATGGTACATGGCTCAGGCGCAGGAACGGCGACCGTAAACTCATGGTGGTTGTGGGACGCGATGCGAGGCGTTCGGGAGCGATGGTAAGCAATCTTGTTGTAAACACCCTGAGGGGGCTTGGAATTGATGTCACTGATACCGGGCTGGCGGCAACACCCACTGTTGAACTTGCTGTAACCGGAACCGGGGCCGCCGGAGGAATAATTTTAACTGCAAGCCATAACCCTGCTGAATGGAACGCCCTGAAACTGCTTAATGAAAAAGGGGAATTTCTTTCAGCGGCTGACGGCAATGAGCTTCTGGGAATTGCTGAATCTGACGATTTTGAATATGCCGGTCTCGATGAATTTGGTTCCTATTTGCATGATGACTCATGGAGTCAGATGCATATCGAACAGGTCCTTTCCCTTGATCTTGTAGATGTTGAGGCTATACGTTCGGCCCAGTTCAGAGTGGCTGTTGACTGTATAAATTCAGTGGGAGGTGTTATAGTTCCTGGACTTTTGAAAGCCTTGGGCGTAAGCAAAATAATTGAGTTGAACACGACTCCCGACGGACATTTTGCGCATAATCCCGAACCTCTGCCACAGAACCTTACTGACATTTCCTCGATGGTTGCCAGGTTTAAAGCTGATGCAGGCTTTGTTGTCGATCCCGATGTCGACAGGCTTGCAATAATCTGTGAGGACGGCTCAATGTTCGGGGAGGAATATACCCTTGTAGCGGTTTCTGATTATATCCTGAAGAATAAGCCGGGAAATACAGTATCAAATCTCTCCTCGACCAGGGCATTAAAGGATGTAACAGAACGGTATGGCGGTAAATATTTCACTGCCGCAGTTGGCGAAGTAAATGTTGTTGAGGAGATGAAAAAGAGGAATGCCGTTATAGGAGGCGAGGGAAACGGAGGAGTTATCTATCCTGTCCTCCATTACGGAAGAGATGCAATCGCCGGGATTGCACTGTTTCTTTCCCATTTGGCAAAAAGCGGAATGAAATGCACCGAACTTCGCAGAACATATCCCGATTATCATATTGCCAAAAAAAGGCTTGAGCTTGTTCCCGGAACCGATTTCAGCGAAATAATGAAAAATGTCAGTGAGCATTTCAGGGATCAGGAACAGGATTCAAGGGACGGACTCCGTATCGATACCAAAGACGGATGGGTCCAGATCAGAAAATCCAACACCGAGCCCATAATAAGAATCTATGCTGAAGGGAAAACGGCTGAAGAAGCAGATTTGCTGGCAGATACAGTCATTTCAATTGTTAAAAAAAACAAATAATATCTGATTTTGTTAAATCTCCGGAATAAACCGGAGGGAATGTGTGTCTTATTTGCAAAGATAAACACTCCATAAACATTAAAACATGTTAAATCTTTTACTGAAACGGGGTATTTGAATATTTTTACAAAAATTCATTACTGAATAATTAAAATTAATAAGCATAATCTCGATGAAAAAATCAATTCTCATTACAGGTATCGTTGCAGTTGTTGCAATAATAGCCCTGATTGTTATTGGTAAAATATCTAAAAAGAAGGACATAAACAATCTTTATGTGGAAGCCCAGAAGGGACAGTTTGAAATCATTGTTTCAACTACCGGCGAGCTTCAGGCTGAAAAGTCACAGGATATTACCGGTCCCGACTTTACACAGGCAAGACAGATAAGGGCCGCTGACATAAAAATTACAGACCTGGTCCCTGAAGGAACACAGGTCAAAGCCGGTGATTATATTGCCACCCTCGACAGGACTTCATTTGACAATACACTCAAGGACGAACTCGAGAAGCTTACGACCCAGGAATCAAATCTTGAAGTTAAAATGCTTGATACGGCGGTAACCCTCAGCGACCTTCGTGACAATATAAAAAACCTGAGGTTCTCTGTCGAAGAGGCTGAAATAACCCTCCAGCAGTCAAAATATGAACCTCCGACAACAATCCGCCAGGCTGAAATCGCACTTGACAAGGCAAAAAGATCGCTCGAACAGGCAATAAAAGGATATTCACTCAAGGTCGAACAGGCCCGCTCTGATATGAAAACTCTTAAATTCAATCTTTCGGAACAGCGTCAGAAAGTTGCCGACCTTCAGAAAATACTTTCGAATTTCGTTATTTACGCTCCGTCGGATGGTATGGTTATCTATAAAAGGGACAGGACCAATGCAAAAAGAAAGATCGGATCATCGATCTCTCCCTGGGATAATGTTGTTGCCACTCTTCCCGATATGTCGACCATGATCTCAAAAACATATGTCAATGAGATAGATGTAAGCAAGGTAAAAGCCGGCCAGAAGGTTGATATTGTAGTTGATGCATTTCCTGAAAAATCATATACCGGAGTGGTTACCTCAGTTGCAAATATCGGCGAACAACTTCCGAATGCCGACGCTAAAGTGTTTGAGGTTACAATAAAAGTTAATGAATCAGATCCTATCCTCCGTCCCTCAATGACAACGGGTAACAAGATTGTTACCAAAACAATTGATAATGTGACATATATCCCGCTTGAGTGTGTTCAGCGGGGCGCCGACAGCATCCCTTTTGTCTATACAAAGAAAGGAAACAGGCAGATTGTTGTCCTCGGTGAAGAGAATGAGAATAATGTAGTAGTTGAACAGGGACTAGAGGCAGGGACGGTACTTTATCTGAGCACTCCTGAAAATCCCGAAAAATTCAAGCTTACGGGCCAGGAACTTATTGCTGTTAACCAGGAGAGGGCCAAGGCAAAGAAGGAAGAAGAGAGAAGGGCAGCTGAAGAAGCAGCGAAGGCTAACAATATGCAGGGCAGGGGATTCCCCGGCGGTGGATTCCCCGGAGGAGGAGAAATAACACCTGAGATGCGACAGCGGTTCCAGCAGATGAGAGGGAATATGCAGCAGGGAGGCGCCCCGGGCCAGGGTGGACAGAGAGATACTGCCGCTTTCAGAAGAATGATGCAGAATAACCCGGAAATGAGACAGAGAATGATGCAGATGCAACAGGGCCAGGGAAGAGACACCGCGGCACGTCGCAGGAATGTCAACACTCAGGGCCAGAACCCTAATGGACAAAATCCTGGCGGAAATGCCCCGCGGCCGAATTTTAATTAATCATTAAAACATCTAAGTATGTTCAAATTCTTTTTCAGATATTTTCACGACATTGAAATTGCCGTGGAATCAATAGTGTCGAACAAGCTTAAATCAATGCTGACGGCTCTTGGGATAATATTCGGTGTTGCTGCGGTAATTGCCATGCTCGCAATTGGCAAGGGGGCCAAACAGGAAATTATGGACCAGATGAAGATGGTGGGCGTCAACAACATTCTTATTAATCCGATTGTCGAAGATAAAAGTTCATCAAGTTCCGAGGATACCGAAAAGCAAACAAAGAAATTTTCACGTGGCCTCAGCATGCTTGATGTAGATGCAATCAGGGAAACTCTGCCTTCGGTAAAAAGAATCAGCCCCGAGATTTCTTTTAATTCTGTTGCCATGATGAACGGGGTTAAGTATTCAGCCAAGCTTGTTGGTGTTTCAAATGATTATTTCTATCTGTACAATCTTCCTCTGGTTTCAGGAGCCGTTTTTAATAAATACCAGGAAGAAAACGGGATACAGGTTTGCATAATAGGTGCAAATATCAGAGCGAAGTTTTTCAGCAAGATCGATCCGATCGGGCAGTATATCAAATTCAATGGTATTTGGCTCAAAGTAATAGGTGTCCTTCAGAAAACCAATGTCAGCCTCACGGGTTTTGAGGAAAAGGGCGTAAATGTTTATAATGACAATATTTACATTCCTATTCAGACCATGCTTATGCGGTTCCAGAACAGGGCACTTGTCAATACAAAGCTTGTATCTGAAGCATCATCAAACACGATGGTAATGGGAGGTCCGGGTGGAATGGGCCGCGTTGTAATAAGCAGTTCTGACGCTTCCACAAATTCCGAAACCAACTATAACCAGCTCGACAGGATCGTGGTTCAGGTGGCCGAAACAGAACAGTTGAATCCGACTACCGAAATACTCAGCCGCATGCTTGCACGCCGTCATACAGGAGTGAAGGACTTTGAAATAACAGTACCGGAACTTCTTCTCAAACAACAGGAAAGAACAAAGGATATTTTTAACATAGTCCTCGGCGTGATAGCAAGTATATCACTTCTTGTAGGTGGTATCGGGATCATGAACATTATGTATGCTTCAGTGATGGAAAGGATAAAGGAAATAGGAACCAGGATGGCTATAGGAGCCAAGAAAATGGACATCGTAGTGCAATTCCTTTCTGAGGCAGTGCTTATTAGTGTGTCAGGAGGATTCATAGGAATATTCTTCGGAGTGATTATGGCCAAGCTTATTGAACAGATTGCCGGTATCATGACAATTGTATCCTTCTTTTCAATATTCATAGCTTTCGGAGTCTCTGCAGCTGTCGGAGTCGCATTCGGTTACCAGCCTGCCAAAAGAGCCTCGGAAAAAGACCCGATTGAATCATTAAGATACGAATAATATAATAAAAATGAAGAAGTTATTATTATCATTAGCTCTTGTATTGTTTATACTTCCTTCTCAGGATATTAAATCACAGGAATTAAAAAGACTGACACTTGAAGATGTTATAAAGCTTGCCGAGGAACAATCACCAAATGCCCTTATGGCAAAACACAGGTTTCGTGCAAGTTATTGGCAGTTCCGGACCTTCAAGGCTGAATACCGACCTTCTCTGACACTGACAGGTACAACACCCAACTACAGTACTGCATATGAAAGAGTGTGGAACTCGTTCACTAACCAATGGGAGTACAAGTCGACCAACGTTCTGAGAAATATCGGATCACTTTCGCTTTCTCAAAACATCGGGCTCACCGGAGGTACAATATCACTAAGCTCAGATCTTACTTTGGAAAACAATTTTGAGAATGATGCAAGAAATTATATAACAGCTCCAATCAGCATAGGCCTGAACCAGCCATTATTCAGGTACAACTCACTTAGATGGCAGAAGAAGACCGAACCTCTGAAATATGAAACTGCCAAGCGGACATATCTTTCTGATATAGAAATGGTTCATACACAAGCTGTAAACTATTTCTTCCAGCTTGCTCTTGCTCAGAGCAACAAACAGATTGCCGATATGAACTTTGCCAATGCAGATACCCTTTATGAAATCGCCAAAGGAAGGTATGAGCTCGGAACAATAGCCGAAAACGAACTGCTTGAGCTCCAGCTTTCATGGCTGAATACGGAAACTGCCAGAAAAGATGCCGAGATTAACTTGCGTGACAGGGAGATCCGTCTGAAATCTTTCCTGGGATTTAATGAGAATGTAAGGCTTGAACTTATAATACCATCCTCCATACCTGAACTTCAGGTGAATTCACAGGAAGTGCTTGAAATGGCCCTGGCCAACAACCCCCAGATGCTCACCCAGCAACTTAATGTACTCAATGCCCAAAGCAATGTCGCCCAGGCAAAGGCAGAAAAAGGCCTTAACGCCAACCTTATAGCTTCATTCGGGACACGCGACCAGGATCCGGATTTTCCTCTGGCCTACAGGAATTCAAACCAGCAGCAAAACATAAGGGTCGGAATTACATTGCCCATACTTGACTGGGGGCTCGGAAGGGGAAGATACCAGATGGCAAAGTCGAGCCTCGAACTTGCACAGGTCACAGCCGACCAGGCAATAGTTGACTTTGAGCAGAACCTTATACTTGACGTTGAACAATTTAACCTCCAGAAAGAGCAGGTAAAAGTCGCTGCAAAATCCGATACCGTGGCCATGAGAATGTATGAGGTAACAAAGCAGAGATTCCTTATCGGTAAAATTGCGATACTTGAGCTCAATAATGCTGATACCAAGAAAGACCAGAACAGAAGAGCATATATCCAGCAGCTGCAGAATTACTGGAGCTATTTTTACAACATAAGAAGTCTGGCACTTTACGATTTCCTCAACAGAAAACCACTGGAAACAGAATTTGAAAAACTTCTTGAATAAGCAAACATGTCTTTTTACAATAATAGGGACACCGCTTGCGATGTCCCTATTATTTTTACATAATGTTTTTTATAAAAAATTAATATCTTTGCGCCTCAATACAGAATATTCGAGAAAAATACCTGAATAATCCAAAAAAGAGACAAATGCAAAACAAGACAGCTATTATCATTCTGGCGATTGCACTGGCCCTGGTTTCAATTTATCAGCTTTCATTCACCGGGGCTACCTACAAAGTCAGAAAAGAAGCAAGGGATTATGGAAAAGGCGATCTGGTCAAGCAGCGCAAATACATAGATTCCATATCATCTCTTCCGAAGGAAAAATGGAGCTATCTGGGATATACCTTCAAAGAGGTACAGAAAAGAGAGATGAATCTTGGCCTTGACCTTAAAGGCGGTATGAACGTAATCCTGGAAGTATCTGTTGAAGATGTATTAAAAGCTCTGTCGAATTATAATCCTGATAAAACATTCAATGATGCTCTTGCCCGTGCCAGGGCACAATATCAGAATCAGGCCGGAAGCGATTATCTCCAGCTTTTCGGAAGGGCTTTCAGCGAAATAGACCCTAACGCTAAACTGGCTGCAATATTTGGTACTGTTGAGATGAGGGACAGGATAAATTTCAATTCCTCCAATGAAGAGGTGCTGAAAGTTCTGGATACCGAAGTGGAAAGCGCTATTTCGAATGCATTTGAAATCCTCAGGACCCGAATCGACCGTTTCGGTGTTGTTCAGCCCAACATTACCCAGCTCTCTACAAGAGGGCGCATACTTATTGAATTGCCCGGGCAGGATGACCCCCAGAGGGTGAGGGAACTCCTCCAGGGAACAGCCAATCTTGAATTCTGGGAAACTTATGAGAACAGCGAGGTGATCGGTTATCTTGTTGAGGCAAACAACCTTCTCAGGGAGATAAACGCGGCACAGAAGAAAGATACTGTATCCGTTCCTTCAACTCCCGGTACCCTGGCAGCTGCATCCGACACAACAAAAAAAGATCAGGCACTTGAAGCCCTGATTGGCCAGGATACTACAAAAAAGACAGCTTCAACACGCACTGAATTCAATCTTCAGAATCCTCTGTTTGGCATCCTTAATCCCCGTGTCAACGAACAGGGCCAGCCGCTGCCTTCATGCCTTGTTGGCCTGGCCGCAGGCATCGATACCGCCCAGGTAAACAAATACCTCAGGATGAACCAGGTTAAGGCTCTTTTCCCCCGCGACCTTAAGTTCTACTGGAGCCAGAATCCATATAAATATGATCCCACGAAATCGTTATATGAACTTCATGCAATAAAAATCACAACACGCGACGGCAGGGCCCCCCTGGGCGGCAACGTTATAACAGGGGCCAGACCAACGTCGGGAGTTACTGGTTCAGAAGTAAAGGTCGACTTTACAATGAACGCCGAGGGAGCAAAAACATGGGCACGTATGACAAGGGAAAACGTCGACAGGTGCATCGCCCTGGTGCTCGACGGATATGTGCGTTCGTACCCTCGTGTTATGGGAGAGATTACAGGCGGGAGCACCGAAGTAACCGGCGATTTTACGCTTGATGAGGCAAATGACCTTGCCAACATTCTTAAATCAGGAAAAATGCCGGCCCCGGCTCATATCGTTTCAGATACTGTTGTTGGTCCTTCTCTTGGCAAGGAGTCTATCAACAAGGGTATGATTTCGTTCGTTATATCCTTCCTCATCGTTCTGGCTTATATGATCTTCTACTACAGCCGCAGTGCCGGAACAATAGCAGATATAGCCCTGGTAGGAAACATTTTCCTGCTGATGGGAGTCCTTGCATCCCTGGGCGCGATACTTACACTTCCAGGTATCGCTGGTATCGTCCTTACAATGGGTATGTCAGTCGACGCCAACGTTCTTATCTTCGAAAGGATAAGGGAAGAAATCAGGAACGGAAAAGGCATAAAGCTGGCTATCTCGGATGGTTATAAAGGAGCAATGTCAGCGATCCTCGACTCGAACATAACAACACTGCTGACAGGTATCGTATTGTATATTTTTGGTACAGGGCCTATAAGAGGTTTCGCGACAACTCTTGTAATAGGTATCTTTACTTCTCTGTTTTGCGCAATTTATATAACGAGACTTATCTATGAATGGCTCCTCAAGAAAAACAAGAGCCTGTCTTTCTCAATAAAGATTACGGCCAACTTCCTTAAAGATACTAATATCGATTTCATCGGCAAAAGGAAGATATTCTACGGCGTTTCGATTGCAATAACAGTAATAGGAATAGTTTCCCTCTTTGTAAGAGGCCTTAACCCCGGCATTGATTTTTCGGGAGGCCGTACATATATTGTCCGTTTTGACAATAAGGTAAGTACTGAAGAGGTTGCCAGAAATCTCACCGTGACCTTTGGCGAGGCACCGCAGGTTGTTACATTCGGGAGCGACAACCAGGTGAGGATAACCACCAAGTACAGGATTAATGAGACAGGAGCTGACGAAGACGCAGAAACTGCACTTTATGATGGTCTGAAAGGTATGATCGGCGGTAACATAACGAAGGATGAATTCCTGTCAAAATACAGGCAGAGTTCAGAGACAGTCGGGCCAACCATTGCTACTGACATAAAGAACAGGGCAGTATGGTCGGTGGGCATTGCCCTTATCATCATGTTCTTCTATATATTCATGCGGTTCAAGAACTGGCAGTACGGAGTGGGTGCAATCGTGGCACTTGCCCATGATACTACAATTGTAATTGGCATATATTCCCTTCTCTGGGGTATCCTTCCCTTCACAATGGAGATCGACCAGTCGTTTATAGCTGCCATACTAACTGTAATAGGGTACTCGGTTAACGATACTGTAGTTGTATTCGACAGGCTGAGAGAGTTTATACCCCTTCACAGAAAAAGACCCGTGAATGAGGTAATGAATATGGCGATGAACGATACTCTGAGCCGTACCATAAATACAGGTATGACATCAATACTTGTGCTTATAGTTATGTTCTTCTTCGGAGGCGCGACTATAAGAGGATTCCTGTTCGCAATGCTGATAGGTATTATAATAGGTACATATTCATCGATCTTCGTTGCAAGCTCTATAGTATACGATACAACAAAGAAGAAAGGCTTCAAAATATAAGAGGAAAGCCTGAGGTATTCAACTCTTCAAGAAGGGTGTAAAAAGGACGTTTTACACCCTTCTCGTTTATTATATATATCGTATCAGATACCCATAAAATCTTTTTTTTTCTAAATTTGCACATGTTCCGGTTTGTTAAATTGGAGGAAGATAAATGAGCGGTCAGGAGATATTTGTTATCATTATAGTAATACTTCTGCTTTTCGGCGCCGATAAGCTGCCCGAAATAGCCAGAGGCGTATCGAAAGGAATGAGAGACTTCAGGAAAGCAACCGACGATATAAGAAGAGAATTTGAGGAGAGTACAAGTGAAATAAGGAGAGATCTTACAGAGGTGACAACCTCTCTGACAAACGATGTCAACGATATTTCACAAAACATAAAAAAGGATGCTGATGAAGTGGCCGAAAATCTGAGAAAAGATGTCAATGACTTTCAGAATACTATCAACAGCGATCTTAATGAAGTAAAGGAAAACCTTGAAGCTGAACCGGTTGAGCCGAAAGAGGCTTCTCCTGAAGTGACCGGAGAACAGGTCAGCTCAGAAGCACCTGACAATGATGAAAGATCGGCTGCACAGGAGGCTGAAAATCAAAATGCTGCTCAGAGTACTTACAAACGGACCATCAATGAACCCGATGACAATTACTATAACTACAGGGACTGAGCAACCTCCTGATCATTAATTTCTGTCATGATCAAAACCACTGGTATCACAAAATCATACGGAGACCTTAAGGTTCTTAAAGGTATTGATATCGACATAAGTGACAGGGAAGTCGTTTCCATCGTCGGAGCAAGCGGTGCCGGCAAGACTACCCTTTTACAGATAATAGGTACTCTTGACAAACCCGATAGCGGTTTCGTTTCTTATAACGGGACAGACACCAGCAAACTAAGGGGGAAAGCACTTTCCTCTTTCAGAAACACTCATATAGGATTTGTTTTTCAGTTTCATCAGCTTCTTCCCGAATTTACAGCCCTCGAAAATGTTTGCATCCCGGCATACATTGCAGGAAAAAGCAAGAACGAAGCTGAAAGCAGGGCAAAGGAACTGCTTGGTTTTCTTAACCTTTCCGACAGGCTTGAACATAAACCTTCGGAGCTGAGCGGCGGTGAGCAGCAGCGTGTAGCAGTGGCAAGGGCCCTTATAAACAATCCTTCCGTTATTCTTGCCGATGAACCGTCTGGTAACCTCGACTCGGAAAACAAGAATGAATTACATAAACTGTTTTTCAGGTTAAGGGATACTTTCGGTCAGACAATTATTATAGTGACTCACGACAGACAATTAGCTGGAATGTCCGACAGGGTGTTGCAGATAAAGGACGGGCTTATCATCGGAGATCCTGAAAAATAAAAAACACCGTAAATACACTTTATTGTTTTGTATAATAGTGCTTCTGTACAGATCATTTGATAACAGAGGAAGTAAAAACCCTTTGAAAATGAAAAAGTTTATGATTCTCCCGGCTCTCCTGCTTCAGGTAATGACACTTGCTGCCCAGAGTATCGGGGATTGGGAAAATCCCGCTGTTTTCCGTGTCAACAACCAACAGGCCCATGCAACACTTATGCCTTTTGCTGATAAGGCATCGGCTCTTACATTCGACAAGTCGAATTCATTATTTTACAAATCACTAAACGGGACCTGGCGTTTCAGGTACCTCATGAATCCTTCCCGGACCCCTCAGGATTTTCCCGCTGACTCGATAAGCGAATCGCGATGGACAAGCATAACGGTACCGGGAAACTGGCAGTTGCAGGGGAATTTCGATCCTCCCGTTTTTGCAAACATAAAACATCCCTTCAGGGCCAATCCTCCGCACGTGCCTCGGGATTATAACCCCACGGGGCTTTACAGAAAGGCTTTTACAGTGCCTGCTGAATGGAAAGACATGCAGGTTTTCCTTCATTTTGCAGGTGTCCAGTCAAATGCAACAGTGTATCTGAACGGCAAAAAGATCGGTTATAACGAAGACGGGATGACGCCCGCCGAATACAACATCACGGGAATGCTAAGGCCTGGAGAGAACCTTCTGGCTGTCGAGGTTTTAAACTGGTCAGACGGTAGCTGGCTCGAGGACCAGGATTTCTGGCGGCTTAGCGGCATATACAGGGATGTATTCATTTATGCTACCCCTTTGCAACATATCAGGGATTATTTTGTGACCACAGATCTTGATACACAGTATAAGGATGCGGTTTTCAACCTGAAAGTTTCGGTAAAGAACTACTCCGCGGTTTCGGCAAAGAACCTTTCACTGAAAATGACTCTCAGCGATGCTTCTTCATCAACGCTTCTGGAAAAGGCAATTAAAGTAGGATCTGTCGGCCCAGGGAAAGAGACAACGGTAAACATAAATGAGCTGGTGAAGGATCCTTTGAAATGGACAGCCGAGACTCCCAATCTGTATACACTTACCATGGAGCTTGTCTCCCCTTCGGGAGAGGCCATGGAGGTCATTTCATCGAAAATAGGATTCCGTGAAGTGGAGATAAGGAACGGACAGCTCCTTTTTAACGGCAAAGCCATTGACATCAAGGGGACCAATCGTCATGAGTTCGATCCCGACAGGGGAAGGGCGCTGACCCGTGAATCGATGATACGCGACATAATCCTGATGAAAAGGATGAATATAAATGCAGTCCGCACCTGCCATTATCCAAACAACCCGGAATGGTATTCACTATGCGATGAATATGGTCTGTACGTAATGGATGAGGCAAACATCGAGAGCCATGAGCTGTGGGCCGATCGCAGGTATTATATTGCTGAGAAACCCGAGTGGAAGGCTGCATGGATAGATCGCGGAGTGTCGATGGTGATGCGCGACAGAAACCATCCCTGCATTTTCAGCTGGTCGATGGGCAACGAGACCGGGTGGGGAGCCAATTTTGACGCGATGTACAAGGCAATGAAAGCTCTTGATCCGACAAGGCCCGTACATTATGAAAGCAAAACGCCGGCCTATGCCAATGTTCTTTCGAGGTACGATATTATATCAACAATGTATCCGACTCTCGATGATATCATATCTCTTATGAACCAGGATCCCTCAAGACCGGTCATAATTTGCGAATATGCCCATACCATGGGCAACAGCCTTGGTAATTTCAAAAAGTACTGGGACCTTTTCTATAAGTATCCGCGGCTTCAGGGAGGCTTCAACTGGGATTGGGTCGACCAGGCCCTTAGAGCCGATGGCACCGGTGACGGATACTGGAATATCGTAAATTATGTCGACGGGGCAAATGCAAACGACGGCCTTGTCAATCCCGACAGGATCCCCCAGCCCGAAATTCATGAATTCAAAAAGATATTGCAGAACATAAGCGTAAAAGATATCTCAGGTGGGAAAGGCAGGCTGCGCATAAACAACCTCTTCTTCTTTACTGATCTGAAGAATATTAAGATGGACTGGGAAGTAATCCGCAACGGATATCCTGTTGGTTCGGGCTCTGTTGAAAATCTGGACATAAACCCTCGCGACTCGGGTGAAATAAACATTCCGCTCGGTGGTGAAATGCTCAGTCAGGATGGAGAATATTATCTAAATCTGGTATTCCGGACAAAGGCCGATTTACCCTATGCCGTAAAAGGATTTGACATGGCATCTGAACAGATTTTATTGAAAAGCCAGACCCCTGTGATCCCGGCTGTAAGTGTTCCGGGGAAACCGCTTCAGGTTACCGAAGGTGAAATAATTACAATCAACGGAAAGGAAATATCAATAAAGATTGACAAATCGACCGGATCAATAATATCATATGTATTCAGGGGTTCTGAACTTGTTTCAGGTCCGTTGCAACCGTGTTTCTGGAGAGTGCCCACTGATAATGATGAAGGCGGAGGCAACAGGAGCTTCGCAAGCCGGTGGAGGAAAGCAGGGCTCGACCGCTACAACGTCAGGGTAAAGGCCCTGGATATTAAGTCTCAGGACAATGGAGAGGTGACTATGAACGTTTCGTCCGACCTCGTGTTTTTAGAAGAAAGAACAATGGATTTCAGGGGAAAGTATACTTTCAGGACCGATGGCAGCATAGTGTTCTCGATGGATCTGAGCCTTTCCGGCGATTTTCCTCCACTGGCAAGGGTGGGGATGCAGTTTTCAATGCCGGCGTCATATGATCATATAGAATGGTATGGAAGAGGGCCTTTCGAGAGCTACCAGGACAGGAAGGAAAGCGCCCATGTCGGTCTGTGGTCGGGATCTGTTGCCGACCAGTATTTCCCGTATGTAATGCATCAGGAGAACGGAAATAAAACTGATGTCCGCTGGTTAAAAATAACCGATGATGCCGCAACAGGGATTAAGATCACGGGTGCTCCACTTATGGAGGTAAATGTGCAGAACTATTCCCTGGATGCGCTGAATCTGGCCAAACCTTCAAAAAAGCTGTTCCGTGGTGACAAAACCTATGTAAATGTTGACCTCAGGCAAATGGGACTTGGCGGTGACGACAGCTGGTCGCCCAGGGTTCATGAGGAATACCAGCTCAGGGATAAGAGTTACAGCTTTGGATTTGTGATCAATCCAATGTAGAAGAGGCCCCGGTTGGTATGAAGACTGAAGACGGAAGCCCGAAGACCTGTAAAATGATTTACGGGGTGAAGGCATCAAGGCATGCCTTGTGTGTCGGATATCTTTTGTCTTGTTTCGTGTCGTCAGGGGCTGCCAGTCTGATCTCTGACAGCTGACCGCTTGAAAAACTCACAGGTGTTTTCGTAAAAACGATGTCTGGATTATTGTTTTTTTGACAAATATTGTACCCGGCGCGATATGGTTTTTATTGTGTTTTATTAATGTTTTATCAATGTCTTTGACAAGAGAAGAACTGAAGGAATTTCTTGATGAAAAGGTTGAGCTTTATAACCGCCCTTCATTTATTGAGGCGGATCCGATAAGTATTCCGCACCGGTATTCAAATAAGGAAGATATCGAGATTGCAGGATTCCTGTCAGCAACAATAGCCTGGGGAAACCGCAAAATGATACTGAAAAATTCGGTAAGGATGATGGAGATCCTCGAGGATTCGCCCTATGAATTCATTGTGAATTCAACTGATTGTGAACTCGATCGTGCAATAAGGTTTGTGCACAGGACATTTAATCTGACCGATCTTGCTTATTTTCTTAAGGCTCTGCGTTTTATTTACCGCGACAGGGGTGGGCTTGAAACAATTTTTGAAACCTACAAGACATCCGATTCGCTTCAGCCTGCGATACACGTACTGCACGAAATATTCTTTGAACTGCCACACGAGAAAAGAACCGAGCGGCACGTTTCAGACCCTTTTAAAGGATCGGCGGCAAAAAAGATAAACATGTTCCTGCGATGGATGATCCGTAAAGACGATAAAGGTGTCGATTTCGGAATCTGGGATTCAATCTCTCCCTCAATCCTGTCGTGCCCGCTTGATATTCATTCAGGTAACATTGCACGTAAACTCGGAATACTAAAACGCAAACAAAATGATGCAAAGGCAGTTGCCGAACTGGACGGAGTCCTGAGGAGTTTTGATCCGGAAGACCCGGTTAAATATGATTTTGCGCTGTTTGGACTGGGGGCTGTGGAAAAATTTTCATAGGGAAATCAATCAAATCTTGGAAACCTTACTCTTACGATTTACTACAGACGGCTTTTTAAATCAAATATCAGTCAGTCTCACAGTTTCTGTTTGGCCAAGTTAAAAAAACAGCACATATTCTGTTCAATGTCAATACATTATGTGTCGGCAACAAACAAGATGTTTTATTGAATCCATATATGATTAATAATGAAAATGATACGAAAAACAATCCTTTTAAATCATTTCCCTGACTTCTGGCAAGAGCCTGATTTATGATATACCGTCCGCCTAAAATACAATTTATAACATCCCGGAGGATCTGTTGAAAAGGATGACAGTCGGGAGCAGGAGACGAATGTTTTGCACAGGTAAATCATGTTATTAATTCAGAACAAACTGAAATATGGACCGGGATGAGCCAGACTTGTATGGCGTAATATAGTTTTATTACAAAGATTTTTTATCATGCCAGAAGTGTTTCTATAATGTTCTGTTTTTAAAATATTAAGTACCATCATATTGTCGGGGGAAGCTGAGAAAAATGGGAGGTATTAACACATCCGGGACGCCCTGTAAACTTTTGTTTTTTATTTTGATTTTTTAAGATCATTTCGTAAATTTACGAAATTGTCTTCTGGGAATACTGCTTCAGAATATGCAAAATCAGTAAAAATGAGAGGCAATATTATAACTATTTATCGCGAAAAGGATATAACGCTTGCCGGATTTGCCAAGTCACTCGCGCATATGGCAGGGTTATCTGTTTTCGGACATTTCTCATCTCTTCAATCTTGTAGCTTTACTAAGACAGCCAACAATTTGACTGTTTCTTTTTCTAATGTTTCAGAATACCTGTCACGATATAAAAATACAGGATCGATCCGGGGAAGTATTGAACCGCCACGGGCTCAATTGCATAAATTGAAAAAATTGTGAACCTGCTAAGAAATACCTTTATGAATATGCCAGCAAGAAATTGCAAACGACAAAACAAATAATCTATTACTGTGGCAGTGAAAAAAACATGGTTTAATTGCGGATTTATTGCACACGGAATTCTTAATCTCACACCAAAGGAAAGTTATGAACTCTGTAAGGAAGGAGCTGTAATTGTTGATGTACGGGAGAAATATATGAATTCTTTTAAAAAGTTTAAGGTTGAGAATATATTTTATCTCCCTTATAGTGAACTGGACCAAAATTTCAGTGATCTCCCGAAAGATAAGCTTCTGATCTTTGCTGACGCTGTTGGATTAAAAAGTCGTGAAAGTGTTTTATTCATGGAATCTAACGGATACGAAAATGTAGCCAATATGGCAGGCGGCATCGTTGACTGGGAAAGAGACGGCTTGCCGGTTGAAACAGATATCAGAGCCCGGCTTTCAGGGCCCTGTATGTGTCAGCTTAAGCCAGGGGATGCAGTAAAACGAAAAACTTAACCTTTATATAGCAAAATAGAAAGTAATGAAAAACTCAATTGGTTTTATCGGTGGCGGAAGGGTTACAAAAATCCTCCTGCAGGGGTTTACAAATAAAAATGTGAATTTGGGGAAGGTTGTTGTGGCTGACACCAGCCAGGAAGTTTTATCAAACCTGAAAAAACACTTCCCTGAGGTTGAATTTTCTGACACAAAAGGTGCTGCCAGCCAGAATATTGTTTTTATTGCGCTCCATCCTCCGGTTGTTATGGATACACTTGAGCTTATTAAGGATGATGTTAAAGCAGAGGCGGTTGTCATTTCGCTGGCCCCAAAGATTAACCTGCCAAAGGTATCAGTGAAATTGGCTCACGTTAAGAACCTTGCCAGACTGATACCCAATGCCACTTCATTCATCAATGAGGGTTATAATCCGGTGAGTTTTTCCGCGGGATTTGACCTTTCGCGGAAGAAAGAAGTAATGGATCTGTTGAGCTCCCTGGGAACAACCTTCGAAGTATCTGAAGAAAAACTTGAGAGCTATGCGATAATGTCGGCAATGCTTCCTACATATTTCTGGTTCCAGTGGAGAGAACTGGCTGAGATCGGGGTGAAATTAGGCCTTTCTGATGAGGAGAGCAAAAAATCGATCTATGAAACAATTATTGCATCTCTCGACCTTATGTACAAATCCGGTCTGCCGGCTTCTGACGTAATTGATCTTATTCCGGTGAAACCGATTGGAGAACATGAAGCACAGATTGCTGATATCTATAAAACGAAACTCCTCGGATTGTTTGAAAAGATTAAACCATAGGTCAGAATATCAGGAAGTAAAGCCTTCATAATAATACTTGGACTGAAAAGGATTATAATATCATTTGTCGTTTTACTGAGCTGGATTGTTTGTCCGGCACAGGTAAGTAAGACTGTCACTCTTCTCCCTTCACAGAAGACCGGCGGGATATCTTACGGAGGCTTTCAGCTATGGAAACCGCAGCGGTCTTTCAGTTCAAAGGAATTGACTTCCCGGCAAATATCGATTCTCCTGTGGGCAGCCAATGGGATAAACAGCCCGGATGAGTTCCTGACTGTACGCGCAGCAAAAACCGGTTTGAATATGATATTTATATATTATATATTGAAACAAGATGGCGGGTTCCTTTATGACGTAAAAAATATGCCCTTATCAGGATGGGTAATGAAGATCTCGGGATTTATGGCGGGACTCGGGATTTTGTTAAAGGTGCTCCCGTGATTCTTGTATATGTAGCCGATTTTGACAGGATTACCGGAACAACCGATGAGCTTAGGAAATTCTTCTCTGCAGTCGGCTTAGGCTATATTTCCCGGAATGTATATCTCTGGTGTGCTTCGGAAGGTCTTGCGGCGATAATTCCTGGGCATGTTGACAAACCAAAAGTGCATGAAGTTCTTAAACCAAGTCCGGTTCAGCAGGTTATGCTTTCGCAGCCGGGAGCTTACCCGATGCTATGATCAGGACAGTATTAAGAAATTTTACAGGCGGCAGGCAGAAAGAGAACCAAACGGCCACCGCTATTTTATTTTTATATCATTATTTTTTTGCAATGCAGTCTGATCAGTCTTTTTGTTTCCTTTGATACGTCAGTCAGAAAATTTGTATTTACATTTTTTGAAACAGGATTACAATATCATTAAAACCTGATATGTCTGTTTCATTAAATATTTCTACCCGTGCATATAAGTGGAAACAAACTTTTCTGACCGGAATTCAGGTTTTCAATCAATGAGCCGGTGGTCCAATAATGAAGCCAGCGCCTTATAATATTCGTTTTCAAGCTCCAGAAGCCTATCCTCCGATGCATACAGTGCTTTCATATACATAAAATATGTTGTAACAGATATTTCTCCTGCCTCCAGAGCTTTTCCGGGGTATTTAGTCCCGCCTCCCGATTCAATAATTCCCCTGAACTCTGATATGGCTTTTTGCAATGCGGCTACCCTGTAGTAATTCGATCTGATGTCTGATTTGAGTTTAAGAAGCGTGGCATCACGCACGGCAGCTGAATAATCTGTAGCAGCTGATGCCGACTTAACCTTGTTAGAGTTGGCCCAAAGTGGAATGCTCAACCCGGCGACGGGGCCGGTGTAAGCCGTACCTGAAACGTTTTCTGATGCGTAACCAACCTGAAATTCTGGGAGAGAGCCACTCCTGGCAAGCCTGGCATCCTGCTGACTTATGCGGTATTCAATCTCCGGGATGAGGAAAGCCGGGTGGGATTCCGATTTCTCTGTGATCAGCCGGTCGATGTCTGGTAATGAATTAACCGGATAATCGGCAAATTTCATTCCTCCTGAATCTGATCCGCTCATATAACCAAGCTTTTCTATGAGCATCTTTATTTCTGATTCTCTGCGCGTTATTTCAAGGTTCACGGTTGAAATTTCAAGTAAAATACTGTTATAATCCATGATTGTTCCTTCTCCGCTTTCCAGCATTTTCTCCCAGGCAGACTTTAGCATTTCATAGCCTTTCTTTCTCTCAAGCAGTGCATTAAGTGCCTTATTATTAAGAATAAGATCATAAACTGTAGTTTCCGCTTCCAGCAGGATTTTTATACTGCCAAGTCTGAATTCCTGTTCTGCAAGCTCAATTGTGCTGTTGTTTATTTTCTTCTGCAGCAGGTATTTTGTCGGAAAATCAAAAGACTGTGATACCGACCAGGTCTTTTTGTTACCAGATGCATCGGTATTCCCCGGCATGAAACCTGCGGATATGAACGGGTCCGATGGTACATTGCCTGTGCGGGCTTCGATCCTTTTCGCTTCAAGTAACTTACCGTAAGCCAGTAACTCCGGGTTATTTTCAGAGACCTGTTTCAGGTATTCCGGGAGGGATTGACTGTTGGTCAGGTAATTAAGGCTAAACAGCAATATCAGGATATAAAACTTCTTAATCATTATTCTTTCTTCTTTCAATTAAATAATAAACTGAGGGGATTATGAAGATATTCAGCAGCGTAGAGCTGAGAAGTCCTCCGAGAATTACTATTGCCATCGGGCTCTGGATTTCATTCCCCGGTTTGTCGCCCCCCATTGCAAGGGGGATCAGTGCCAGCGCTGCTGTAAGGGCTGTCATCAGAATTGGATTGAGCCTGTCGGCCGACCCCGTGATAATCCGTTCAAAAAGTGGCATTCCCTCTTTTTTGAGGTGAATATACCTTGATATAAGCAATATCCCGTTTCTGGTGGCGATGCCAAAAAGCGTGATGAATCCTATTATTGAAGGTATGCTTATAACGTTGGATGAAAGCTTAATGGCAATGATTCCTCCTATAAGTGCAAGCGGCAGATTAAGCAGGACTATCACCGAAAGCGAGATGTCCTTAAACTCCTGGTAGAGTATCAGGAAGATTACCAGTATTGCAATTATTAGGGCTGTAATCAGCCTTCTTGTGGCACTTTCAGCACTTTCAAACTGACCGCCGTATTCAATATGGTAATTATCGGGCAGTAGAATATTTTTGTTTATTCTATCTTTTATATCCTTTACCACGCTGCCATCATCTCTGCCCGCTGTATTAACAGAGATTACAATTCTGCGTTTTACATTTTCGCGGTTTATGGAAAATGGCCCTGATGAAGATTCAATGTCAGCCACAAAGGAAAGCGGCACTTTCCTGCCATCCCAGGTATCGATCATTGCATTCCTGATTCCTTCAATGTTGCCGCGTGTTTCATTATTGTATCTGAGAACGAGAGGGAAGCGCTTTTCCTCCTCATAAACATCAGACACATTCTTCCCGCCTAAGGCAAACTGTATGAATGAATTGAAGCTGTTCATGTCGATGCCATAGCGGGTGAGCATTTCCCTGTTTGGCTTAATCTTAAGCTGTGGTGCTTCAACCAGTTGTTCGACATTAAGGTCACCGATCCCTTTTATGCCGGCAATTTCGGATCTGATTTCATTGGCAATTCTGTACAGTTCATTCAGGTCATCTCCAAATAGTTTTATTGCGATGTTCGCCTTTGTACCTGACAGCATCCTGTCGATCCTGTGCGCTATCGGCTGTCCGACTTCGATATTGGCTCCGGGGATGGTTGCAAGTCTTTTTCTTACATCGGCAAAAAATTCGTCCCTGCTTCTTTCCGAAAGTACGAACGGGACATCAAGTTCTGAGGTGTTTTCACCGAAGAAGTGTTCTGCAAGTTCGGCCCGTCCGGTTTTACAGGATACCGAAGTTACTTCGGGTATTTCCAGCAGTATTCTCTGTGCAGCCACACCTGTTTTGGCTGATTCTTCAAGTGAAATTCCGGGGGGCAGCGAGATATTGACAGTAAGCGCCCCTTCATTGAAATGTGGCAGGAAAGAACTCCCGGTAGTTGTTAACAGGGCAACAGAAATTAAAAAAAACAATCCGGTAAATGCAATAATCAGTCTGCTTTTGCCTAAAGTGGAAATAAGGGATTTATGGTAGATTTTGCCGAGATTCCGCTCGGTCCAAGATCCTTTTACTGCCTTCATCAGCCTGCGTTCACCGGTAAGGAGATAACTGCTTAAAACCGGTGTGAGTGTGACTGCAACAACAAGTGATGCAAAGAGGGCGACGATAAAGGATATTCCCAGCGGCCTGAGCATCCTTCCTTCAAGATCGCCCAGGAAAAATAGCGGCATGAACGTTATGATTATTATCAGGGTTGCATTCCAGATCGATGACCTCACTTCTGTTGAGGCCTGGTATACTATCGTTAGAGGCAGTTCCCTTTTCTCAGGAGGAAGCATGACATTCTTTCTGAGCCGCTTGTAGATATTTTCAACATCGATTATCGCATCATCAACGAGCGAACCTATAGCAATGGCCATACCTCCCAGGCTCATAGTGTTGATGGTATAACCGAGAGCCTTCAGGGTTATTATTGTGGCGAGAAGGGAAATCGGCATTGCCAGAAGCGAAATGATGGTGGTCCTGGTGTTGAAAAGGAAAAGAAACAGTATGATAATTACAAAAATCCCTCCTTCTGCCAGCGCTTTCATTACATTTCTTACAGAAGTGTTTATAAAGGATGCCTGGTTGTAAATGTCAGTATGGAAGATTACCGATGAACCCGCATTTTTCTGAATATCGTTGATGGCATCAATAATTTTGCCTGAAAGGGCAACAGTGTTGGCATCGGGTTGCCTGGTTATGGTTATAAGGACGGCACTTGTTCCCCTGTATGATGCAGTGCCTATAGCCGGCGACTTGCCCGTTGTTACGGCAGCCACGTCACTGACCCTTACGGCACGCCCCTGCGAGATCCTGACAACCGAATTTGCAAGTTCTTCAACCTTGTCAGTCTTTCCCATTCCCCTTACAATATATTTATTCCCATATTGATTTATGAATGAACCTGAAGTGTTAAGGTTAATTTCCTTACATATGTCAATCATTTCCTTCATGGTTACACCGAAGAAATTCATCCTGTAGGGATCTGCCAGTATCTGGTATTCCTTTATGTCGCCTCCAATCACATTTACCTGAGCAACACCTCCGACCGATAGCAGCCTTGGTGCGACAACCCAGTCGGCCATTGTTCTGAGCTCCATGGGGTTCAGGCTGTCTGACTCAAGGGCTATTATCATCATTTCACCAAGAAGCGACGTCTGCGGAGCAATTACCGGCTTGTTGATGCCTGCCGGAAGCATCCCGTCTGCCTGAATAAGCCTTTCGGCAACTGTCTGTCTTGCCTTATAGATATCAGTTCCCCAGTCGAATTCAACGTTAACAATTGAGAATCCCATCGTTGAAGTTGAACGTACCCTCCTGATCGATGCTGCCCCGTTCACAGCTGTCTCGATGGGAAAACTTACCAGCTTTTCCACTTCCTCGGGGGCCATTCCGCTTGCTTCCGTCATTATGACCACGGTAGGAGCGGTCAGTTCCGGAAATATATCTATCTCCATACGTGTGGTGACAATTGTCCCGGCAATGATGAGCAGGAGTGCTCCTGTCATTACACTTAACCTGTTCCTTAATGAAAAGTCAATGATTTTGTCCAGCATGTCCTGAAAATTAATGATTATGAGCTGGTGCGGCTGTTGTCGTCTGCGAGAGCTTAATGAGGTAAGCACCTTCTGCAACGATCCTTTCATTCTCGGAAAGTCCGTTTATGACCATGGTGTTCTCCCCGTCACTATATCCCGTGGTAATATACCTTTTTACAAAATCACCGTCTTCATGTGCAACGAAGACATAGATTTTACCGAATTCTTCCATAAGAGCGCTGTTAGGGACAACAAGGATGTCATTTAATTTCTCCCCGGTGAGGAACACTTCTGCAAAGGAGCCCTCAATGAGACCGGGATCATAGTCAATACTGAAATACACGGGGACATAAAACGAATTCCCTCCCGTGCTTTTACCATAGGCAATTTTCCGGCCATTCATTTCAGAGGTTTTATAGAGCTTTTTACTGTACCCAACCCTGAAATTAGCGCTTCCAATCTGTGGAAGGATTTCCAGATTATCAGGTGACACATCTGCTTTCAGTACAAGCTTCCTCTGAATCATTATCGACGCCAGAGCTTCTCCTGATGATACTTTCTGTCCTTCACTGACAAAGATCTCCCGAATGTATCCATCTCCGGGGGAAAAAACAGAATTTCCTTCGTCACTGTATGTTGAACTCAGGTTTTCGAATTCGTTGAAGGTTCTCTCGTATTCATTTTTTACCGTCAGGAAATGTTCTTCAGTTATTATTTTATCCGAAATAAGATTTTTTGCTCTTTCATAGTTCTTGGAGGCTTTTTCCAGGTCTGCTTTTAACTGTTTATATCTCAAGTCTGAATTGTCTTCACTAAGTTGTTCTCCGGTAATTGTAAATAAACTCTGTCCACGGGTCACTCTTACTCCCGGGAAGAGATAATTATTCCTGAATTTAACCAGTCCGGGCGATTTAGCTGTAATGAGCATTATATCCTTATTGTCACTCATTATAATTCCGCCCGTTTTAATTGTAAAGGCAAACGGCTGTGGTTTCAGAGTGATAATCCTGCAGGCTGATGTATCAGCAGAATGTTCCTGTTCGTGTATGGCTGATTCATCAGGTTCTGCAACTGGTTCATGGCCGCGGGTACTCCTCGATGAGCAGCCCGCAAATAATACTGAAAAAAGAATCAGAAAAAAAGCTAATAGTCTTTTCATTGAACACAATAATGTTAAATAGCTGTTTGTCAAAAAGATAATAAAATGAATGGATGAGATGGAGGCTTATATTGCCGGAGGGGCTCTTCGTGAAGCAGGTCCGTAGTGACTATTGTTATTGAAGAGTCGGTTTTGATTTTCAGCGATCATTTCTTTCCGTGATTCACAGAAAGAATAATCATTGTTGTTGTTTTCAAGGAACAGGCCATCCTGGCTGAAATGATGGAAAAGAAGCCGGGAAGCTTTACAGACATGATGATCTGCAAACTGGTCGTGGAATTCATGCGGAATTGCTTTCGGTTGAAGGTGCCCGCTTAATTTGCAGAAATCATTTTCCTGGTGATTATGGGGAATAATATCGTGAGCCATAATCATCAGCCAGCTGAGAAAGATCAGGGAGGTTTTGATTTTAATTCCGTTCCTCAAACTCAGTAATTTTTTGTAAAGATAGTTACTTTAAGGTTGACAAACAGGGTCAACCGGGTTAAAACTTCTTAAATATGAAATATTGGTCAGAGACCTGATCATCAATGTCAGACTGACTGATTTTTCAACATTGGTTAACTACGGTTAAACAATGCCTGAAGACCTCCAGCTTTAAGGAATATAACAAGACCCGGCATCTAACCAGGCTGAAACCCGGAAATGAGAATAAATTCCTCACAATACTGATCGGCTAACCATCAAACAGAAGTCAGCAACTTTTTTATTTAATTCCTTGTTGTTGAAGCACCTTAACCAGTTCCTCTTCAGGGAGGAATCCGACATGCCTGAAAAACTCCTTACCATCCATGTCGAGAAATACCTGGGTAGGGATCGCTTCAATACCATATTGTTTTGCATAAGGTGCACCTGCCTCAGTCCAGACATCGTGGAAGACAACTTTGACATCTTTCCCGTATTTTTCTTCAACTGATTTCATTACGGGCTGCATTTGCTGGCATGGGATGCAGCGAACAGAGCCAAGCTCAATAAAGGTTACCTTATACTTTCTTATCCCCTTATCTGTTTTATCTTCTGCTTTTGAAGATTGTCCTGAACAACCGGGGATTATAACAATTGCAGTCAGTAGCAGAAAAAGCAAAAGCGATTTTCTTAAAATCTTCATGTTATCATTAATTATTTGATTAACAACAAATAAATTATGGGGTGCTTGTATTTGCAATTAATTTTTCAGCTTGTTCATATATATCTTTTATTGGCCGCTGTTTTATCATCTTTCCCAGTTCGATTGCTTCCTTTGCCTGTTCAACAGTGCAGCCGATTTCCAGGGCTTTTTTAAAGTGATAATCAAGACAGGGCCGGCATCCTCCGGCTATTGAAGCTGATATGCCTGCCAGTTCAATGGTCTTGGTGTCGAGGTGTTTAAATTGCTCCATATTTAGTTTTATTTAAAGGTCTGTATTTGTTAATTTTCTCTGATTGTTTTCCGGTAACCAGTGGAAAAGAGTGTGTCTGGCTGGTAATTTTCCCTGGGCAGAGGCCTTCCGTTTGGCATACGAGCCGGTGTCGGCATAACCTCATATTTGTAGAAATCATTAACGTTTGATACCTTTTCGATTGTGGCATCCGGATTGTTTTCAGCAGCCTCCTCCCTTCGCATATTCGCAAGTCTGACGCGGTCAGGGGAACCTGTTCGAGGCACTATAATGTCAGGCATCTGTCTGGCAATTAAAACATTGAACCATATATCAAACCTGTTATTGTTGCCATTAAAACCACGAGGCTTACATAAACAACTGTCTTTTGAGTTCCGATAACGCCCCTTATTACCAGCATATTTGGCAATGAAAGGGAAGGGCCGGCAAGCAAAAGTGCAAGAGCAGGTCCCTTCCCCATCCCGGATGCAATAAGTCCCTGAAGGATTGGCACTTCAGTCAGGGTTGCGAAATACATGAATGCCCCGACAACAGAAGCAAAGAAGTTTGAAAATACAGAATTGCCTCCCACAAGTCCGGAAATCCATTCATTTGGTATCACTCCGGCGACAGACTTTCCGTCATGAGTTGATCCAAGAAGGAAACCTGCAGTAATCACCCCGATGGCAAGCAATGGAAGTATCTGCTTTGCGAAATCCCACGACGCAATTGTCCATGCTTTGTTTTCTTCATCCACCTTATCAAATATTGTGATTACACTTAAAGCTATTATCCCTGCAAGCATTGGTACAAGAGGCCTGAGTTTACCGCTTTCAATCAGATTATTCGAAAGGATAACAGACGCGGCAACAACCAAAGCAGCACCAAGAACCCACTGCCATCTTATTCTGAGAATCTTTATTAACGAATATCCTAGTACAAGGCCGAAGAAGCCTGTTATCCACCATTTATAATGCCAGACATAATACCAGGTACTTGTTGTGTCACCTTCGGCAGGCTTGCCCCAGTTGGCAAAAACAAGAATGAGAACCAGCGTAAAAAAATGGACCGATGTTTGCCACATTGGTCTTTTTTCCGGCGGGGGGACAATGTTCATCTGTTCTTCCTTTTTAACTTTCTCTTCCTTGCGATAGATAATGGCCATGATTGACCCGATTATTATACTGAAAGAGACCGCGCCTATAGTACGTGCAACTCCCATTTCAATTCCGAGAATGCGGGCAGTCAGGATAATTGCCAGAATGTTAATTGCCGGCCCTGAGTACAGAAAAGCAATAGCCGGGCCAAGACCTGCACCTCTCTTATGTATGCCTGAAAACAATGGGAGTATTGTACATGAACAGACGGCAAGTATTGTCCCTGAAACGGCCGCCACAGTATATGCCACCCATTTTTTTGCCCGGGCGCCAAAATATTTTAGCACCGAAGCCTGACTGACGAATACGGAAATAACTCCGGCGATGAAGAATGCGGGCAGAAGACAGAGAATAACGTGTTCCCGGGCATACCATTTTACAAGATCTAGTGTTGCTGCTATTGCCGTATTAAATCTGGCGCTCTCTGTGGGAAGGAAGAATGCAAATGCAAAAACAGCTGCAATCCAGAAGAGTATTTTTAATTCTTTTTTAGGTTCCATGTCAATTTGAAAATTTGAAAATGAGATAATTTGTTAATTGTTTTACATCAATGTCCGGTTAGGAGAATTAGATTTTGGGCGAAACGAAGTGAATCGAAGAATCTCATGTCTGGTTTACATTTTATCCGTTTAGCAGTGATTGTTTTATATGATGCTATTTCGTAAAATGACGAAACATATTATTAAAAAAATTACAGATAAATCCTTATTATGTAATAAATACCGACAGCAATAAACAGCACAGCTATGATCCTTCTGAACCAGTGTTCAAATGTTTTCATCTTGTTGTATACAATTCCGACACCTGAAACAGTGTAAGCAAGCAACCAGGCAATTATGATCACGGGTATCCCGGTTGCAACTGCAAAAACAACCGGAAGGTATAGCCCTGAGGCGCTGGCGATTGTCATCGGAACAAGCATCCCAAAATAGAGTACCCCGCTGTATGGGCAGAATGCAAGGGCAAAAAGCAGCCCCAGGAGTAATGCATCAAAATACCCCCACTTCTTTTTTTCCTGAATGCCTGATATCAGCCTGTTAACCCCGGGGAACTTTATTCTTATCAAGTCGAGCATGAACAGTCCAATTAGGATCAACAACGGACCGATAATCTTTTCGCCATAGTGCTGGAAGAAACCTCCAAACTTCATCTGGTCAGCCCCGAGGAAGATAATAAATGCTATTGCAGTATATGTAACTGCCCTGCCAAGAGTATATACCAGTCCGTTAATGAATACCCTGTTACGGTTGCCGATATCTTTGCTTATAAATCCGATGGCGGTGATATTTGTTGCAAGCGGGCATGGGCTGATTGCAGTCATAAGACCAAGCAGCAATGCCGTAAGCCATGGCAATGTGGTATTATCAAGTAAATTAGTGAGGAATTCCATGACGTTATTGTGCAAGAAGGCCGTCAACTTTCTCGTTGATTATCGCTTTGAATTTCTCCGGATTTACAACAGCATACATGAACCCTTCGTTGGTAAGGTTGATCTTCTTGTCACCTTTTACAATAAGAAGGGTCTGCCCTGAAACACCAAGTTTCTCCGCGAGAGGTTTGTTGACCGCTTCTTCAAGATTGACTGACTGAAACGTAATTAAACCTTGTTTAAACCGGTTTGGGTAAAGAGTTTCAAGGTTTTCTTTGGCACTTGCTTCAATTGTCCTGCAGGTTGTGCAGCGAGCAGTGAAGTGAAAATAATAAGCCTCTATTTTATCTGAGTTATTGTCAGAGGCTGAGGCCTGCTTATTTGAGGGCTGCGCATTGCACGAAATAACCGGAACAAACAATAGAATTGCAAAAACTAATCTGAGAGTTTTCATATTATCTGGTTTGCTGATTCTTAATAAGTATCTCCTTCAGCTGCTTTACACCCGGCACCTGACCGCTGAGCACCACTTTCTCATCTATTACAAGAACAGGTGTATGCATGACATGGTATTCCATGATTTTAACAATATCCTCCACTTTTTCAATTGTTGCATTTATGCCTGTTTCAGCAACAGCGTCACGTGTCACTTTCTCAAGTGTTTTGCACTTTGGGCAACCCGGTCCAAGTATCTTAATATTCATGGTAATTGGTTTTAAAAACAATTTGGAAGTTCTTCAATAATCAGACATTGACATTTAACCCGGCTTTTGATTCCTTCAGGTTTAATGAATTCTTCTTTTCATTAAAAAAACCGTTCAGAAGAATCTTTGCCTCTTCCCATTTTTCTCTGTTAATACAATACTTTATATATGGAGGATTGATCTCCCCCTGAATCAGTCCTGAATACTTCAATTCTTTCAAATGTTGTGATAATGTGGATCGTCCTACCGGTAATTCCTCAACGAGATCGCCACTGTAACAGCAAGCATTCATTACCGATAATTTCTTTAATATATACACCCTTACAGGATGGCTCAATGCCTTGGCTATCCTGGCTATATCAATTACATCGGGTGACAATTCGGTTTTTCCTGACATGATAAATCTGTAATGTTCAACAATATTTTTGTTTCTTAGTTTCGCAAAGTAACGAAATGTTTTGCATATCTGCAAGCAATACAAGTATGAAAAATTCAGTCAGTGCCATATCCATGCAAAAATCAGAAGAGACGGTGATTATTTTCCCGCGATTTCTGGTTACTTATGAATATTGTCATATTTAGTTTTATTTCAATATAATACATTTGTGTTATGAGATCCGGTTACAAATGTCCAATGATTTACTTTAAGTAATATGAATTCAATAATAAAATGGGACTATGAATGGACCCCTTTATACAGAGGATATACCGACAAAATTCTGTACATAAATGCAGGCTCGGGTGAAATCAGGGTAAAAAATGTCTCATCAGAAATGAAGGAAAAATTCATTGGGGGCAAAGGATATGGGCTTAAACTATTGTGGGATGCAACCCGACCTGATACAAAATGGGATGATCCTGAAAATGAAATTATTATTTGTTCAGGTCCAATTGGAGGAATAACCCAGTACTCAGGTGCCGGGAAATCTCTTCTGGTAAGCATTTCAGCTCATACAGATTCTGTAATTGACAGCAATGTGGGAGGTTTTTTTGGGCCCTTTCTCAAGTTTAGTGGCTTTGACGCATTGGAGCTCCAGGGAAAATCTTCAAAAGATATCATCATATATATAGATGGCATAAACCATAAGGTTGAAATATTTGATGCTTCAGGTTTTGCTGCAGATACTCATGTTCTGGTTGAACAACTGACAGATATCTTTGCCGACAATGAATCGGAAAGGAAAAATATAGGCATTGTTTCAACCGGGACTGCTGCCGAACATTCCCTTATGGGCATGCTGAATTTCACATTTTATGATTCAAAAAGGAAGAAAATACGTCTGAAACAGGCTGGAAGGGGCGGAATCGGAACGGTTTTCCGCAATAAGAAAATAAAGGCCCTGGTGTGTAAAATACCTGGTGTGAAGGGCAATCTCAATAATGTCGCTGACCTTGAGGCCATTATGGAACGCGGACGCAGATTCAACAGGGAAATACGCGAACTTGATGATAAACAATGCCAGATGAGGCAGGTTGGCACTGCACACCTCATGGAGATAATGAATGATCATGACTTGTTGCCGGTAAACAACTTTAAGTTCGGAAATCACCGCGATGCATATAAAATTGATTCATCAGTGTGGAAGAGAAACTTTACACAAAACATTTATGACGGTTGCTGGATAGGATGCAATATGTCGTGCAGCAAAGGTGTCGATGGTTTTGAACTCCAAACAGGCCCATATAAAGGTCAGAGGGTAATTGTTGACGGACCTGAATATGAAAATGCCGCCGGACTTGGATCAAACTGCGGGATTTTTGATCCGGGCTATATAATTGAAGTTAACTTTTACTGTGACACTTATGGCATGGATACCATTTCCTGGGCTACTTCTGTGGCTTTTATTATGGATTGTTATGAAAACGGAATCCTGACCAGGGAACGGACAGACGGGCTTGAACTGAAATTCGGAAATGCCATTGCAGCCCTCGATTTGCTCCATATGATGGCCCGCGGTGAGGGATTCGGGAAAATTGCGGGACTTGGTGTGAGAAAGATGAAAAACCTTTTCATTAAAAACGGCTGGGGAGACGCCGGTTTCCTGTTTGACATTGCAATGGAAAACAAGGGGCTTGAATATTCTCAGTACTTGTCTAAAGAATCACTTGCCCAGCAGGGAGGTTATGCAATGACCAACAAGGGACCACAGCACGATGAGGCATGGCTCATATTCATGGATATGGTAAACAACCATATACCGACATTTGAACATAAAGCGGAAGCTCTCCATTATTTCCCCTTGTTCAGAACATGGTTCGGTCTCGTCGGCCTTTGTAAACTGCCCTGGAATGATGTGGAACCCGAAAGCAATGCACTCTCAGACGAACCTGCGAAAGTTCCGGAACATGTGGATAATTATGTAACTATTTATAAGGCTGTTACTGGACGTGAATTCAGCAAGGAACGTCTGATTGAAGATTCTGAAAGGGTTTATAACTTTCAGAGAATATTTAATCTGAGAAGGGGATTCGGAACACGGGTCCACGACAGGCAACCTTACAGGGCTGCAGGTCCTGTTACCACCGAAGAATATGAATCACGGGCTGAACGTTATGACAAACAGCTTGCTGAACATTCCGGGTTTAATCCGGCCGGCCGTACAACTGCGGAAAAGATGGCTGTACTGAGAAAATACCGTGAGGAGCAGTATGAAAAGCTTCTCGATGCTGTGTATGAAAGGAGGGGATGGAACAGTAACGGTGTTCCGAAAATTGAATTTTTGAAAAAAATCGGAATGGATCTCCCCGAATTAATTGAGGTGGTCAGAGACTACCAGTAATATTTTATAAATACCACTCCTGTTAATTTATTTATTCAACCCATCTGATTAGGCCATTATACTGATCCCCCTTACAGAGTCTGACAAAAAAACCAGGTGGGGAACTTTCCCGGAATTTAAGCTATCTTTCTGTATCATAGAGAAAAGCGAATTTTCTGTAATTACATTTTTATAAAATACGTGACGTAATTATACGTTATTAAAAAATATGATGTATATTTACGACATAAAATGGTTGATTTTTAATTTCAAAGGGAATGGCATATTCTAAGACTGAGTTATTTAGTTCAGAACTTCAAAAACTATCAGAATTTTACAAAGCCTTAGGGCACCCTGCACGCCTGGCAATACTCAAATATCTTGCTGATACCAGGACCTGCATCACAGGAGATATCGCTGAAGAGGTGCCTCTTAGCAGAACCACTGTGAACCAACATCTTAAAGAATTAAAAGATGCAGGTCTGATTACCGGTACAACTGAAGGCGTAAAAACTTGTTATTGTCTGAACATTGAAAAAATAAAGGAGTTGAAAGAAATGTCAGATACATTTTTGGCTGAAATTAATATTCAGGTACATCTTGACTGTGAATAAAGATAACTTATGAAGATATTGATATTGTGTACGGGCAACAGTTGCCGGAGTCAGATGGCCCGGGGATTTTTACAGTCATTTGATGACAGGCTAATTGTATGCTCGGCCGGTACGGAACCGGCAAAACAGGTGAACCAGAAAGCAGTCCAGGTAATGAAGGAAGTTGGAATTGATATAAGCCGCCACAATCCGAAAAATGTCGATCAGTACCTGCCGGATGAATGGGATTACGTCATTACGGTATGTGATCATGCTAATGAGACATGCCCGCTTTTCATGGGGAAGGTAAAACACAGATTGCATATGGGTTTTGAGGATCCTTCAAATGCCACCGGTCCGGATGAATTCATAATGGATGAATTCCGCAGAGTCAGAGATATGATTAAGGATGAGTTCCGGAAATTCTATGAAGAGAATCTGAGAATTTGAGAATTACTAAATCACCAAATAACCTGAAAAATGAATGCAGATGAATTAAAACAGATTGTAAAGGAAAAATACAGTAAAATAGCTTCGGATAACAGCCCTGATAATTCCTGTTGCGGCGGCTCATCCTGCTGCCGGCCTGAAACAGTATATACAGTTTTCAGTGAGGATTACAGGAGCAAGGAAGGTTATAATCCTGATGCAGACATGAGTCTTGGTTGCGGAATTCCAACCGATTATGCAGGCATCAAGGAAGGAGATAATGTACTTGATCTTGGCAGCGGTGCCGGTAATGATTGTTTTGTTGCCAGGGCAATTGTTGGTGAGAAGGGAAAAGTAACCGGGCTGGATATGACAGAACCAATGATAGCGAAAGCCAGAGAAAACTGTGCAAAACTGAAATTCACCAATGTAGATTTTGTCCACGGAGATATTGAGGAGATGCCTTTTGAGGATGGGAAATTCGATGTGGTTATTTCAAATTGTGTACTCAACCTTGTTCCTGACAAAATTAAAGCATTCAGTGAGATGTTCAGAGTTTTGAAGCCCGGTGGGCACTTCTGTGTTTCTGATGTGGTTATTAAAGGAACACTGTCTGATAGAATGAAGAAGGATGCTGAATTGTATGCCGGATGTGTTTCTGGTGCCAGTGAAATGGCAGAATATCTGAAAATCGTGAAAGATTCCGGATTCATAAATCTCCAGGTACATAAGCAAAAGGAAATCAAACTTCCGGATTCACTGCTGGCTGTATATAATGATGCTGATGAAATACCATCGTATCATAATGGAGAAACCGGAATTTTCAGTATTACAGTATCAGCATATAAACCAGAATAATTTTCAAAATTCCAAATTGGAAAACTATGAGTACGCCAAAACAACTTTCCTTCTTTGACAGGTATCTGACACTATGGATATTTCTTGTAATGTTTGCCGGGGTTATAATTGGTTACTTTATGCCAGGTATCTCAGGCTTCTGGAATTCACTGAGTTCAGGTACGACAAACATTCCTATTGCAACAGGTCTTATTCTTATGATGTATCCTCCTCTTGCAAAGGTGAAATATGAGAAACTTCCCTTGGTCTTCAAAAACCTCAAAATGCTGGGACTGTCTTTGTCAATGAACTGGATCGTTGGTCCGACAGTAATGTTTTTACTGGCCATCCTGTTTCTGCATAACCATCCCGGACTAATGGTTGGAGTTATACTCGTAGGTCTTGCACGTTGCATTGCAATGGTACTTGTCTGGAACGATCTTGCAAAAGGAGATGCCGAACTGGCTGCAGGATTGGTTGCCTTTAATGCGTTGTTTCAGGTGTTCCTCTATTCTGTATATGCTTATGTTTTTATAACAATTCTTCCCCCTTTGTTCGGATTAAGTGGTTCTGTAGTTGAAGTATCGATATCTGAAATTGCAGTAACTGTCGTGATCTATCTCGGTATACCTTTTTTTGCCGGATTGATTACAAATACCTTACTCAGAAGAGTAAAAAGTGATGAATGGTATTATGGCAAATTCATTTCCAAAGTGTCATGGCTGACTCCTGTAGCCCTTCTGTTTACGATTTTTGTGATGTTTTCACTTAAAGGTGAAAACATAATAAAATTACCTTTGGATGTCATCAGGGTCGCTATCCCATATACAATTTATTTTGCTGTCATGTTCTTCTCCACATTCTTCATTGCAAAATGGATTGGAAGCGGATACGAAAAGTCATCAACAATGGCATTCACTGCCGGAAGCAATGATTTCGAACTCGCAATTGCAGTAGCGGTTGCTGTGTTCGGAATTAAATCTCAGGCGGCATTTGCAACAGTAATTGGGCCATTGATTGAGGTCCCTGTACTTATTTTGCTTGTAAATGTCGCATTATATTTTAAAAAGAAAATCTTCACAGCCTGAAAGAAGAAAGATGCGTCTGCAGAATTCCTGTAAAGCTTTATGCTGTATTATCCGGATGTGTATTATCGAAAGACACCGGCGATGCTCTTTAAGTTGAGCACAGACGCAAAAAACCGGCAATTGCCGTAAGTGACGGATTCGTTATGGCAGTACCTGTGTTGCTGTTTACATCGCCGGCGTGCCTGATACTTATCCATAAAAATTAAATGAGTGATTTTGGCTTTTGCCAGAACCACTCATTAATTTTCATGGTGTTAATTTACAATGAACTTGTACCGGTTATAAAAGTCTAAGCATTCTTGAATGCCTTTTTTCCGGCAAATCTGGAAGCGCTTCCCAATGCATGTTCAATTCTCATAAGCTGATTGAATTTCTCAATACGTTCGCCCCTGCATCCGCTGCCTGTCTTAAGGTGGCCTGCATTTACCGCGACTGTCAGGTCTGAGATGAAACTGTCAACAGTCTCGCCGCTGCGATGAGAAACGAA